>Ga0209013_10000125_pt1 | contig 59133 bp, 51 predicted proteins | sample Cruoilmetagenom2_FD_187291 | JGI IMG/M metagenome (GOLD analysis project Ga0209013, IMG submission 187291) | Oil polluted marine microbial communities from Coal Oil Point, Santa Barbara, California, USA - Sample 2 (SPAdes) (version 2) | ecosystem: Environmental > Aquatic > Marine > Oil seeps ...
AGCGATTAATTTGCAGCGTATTGGCGCCGGCTGCGATCTGTTCGTATCTTTGCGTGATTTCTCTGCATATCTTCGCATTAACCGACCGTGCAGCCTCAACGGAAGTGAGACCGCAAATCCCAACGATTGCGGTCACTGCCGCAATGCACAGCTGAGTTCTTTTCATTTGCACCAGATGAATTGCCGGAGCCATGAGCTTCCACATTCGCTAAGCCAAATACTATTAGCCGATGACCATGCTTTGCAACGAGGGCACATGCCGCCAAGGGGAGCCGGTACGATATTATCTCGCTTCTAATAGGTTCGGAATGCCGTATTCCAATAAAGATTACTTGTCTCCGACGGCCCGTTCGGACGCGGGGGGCACGGTTGAAGCTAGCAAAGCCAAACAAGCTAATTTCGATAGGTTAATAAGTCTTAGGTCAGCGCACTGCTGGCCGACGTCCTTCCGCGATAGCCGGCCAAGTCGGCCTGAGATAGAATTTCAATTCTGCCGCGTGTGGTGCGAATCCAACCTGCACGCTCCCACTCGCCCAGGTAGCGACTGACGACCTCGCGAACACTGCCCAAGTCAAGCGCCAGCTGTTGGTGCGTCTTTCTAACTGTCCCTTGCGCATCAGCTTCGGCGAGAAGCCGTCGGGCGAGCCGCTCATCAAGGCTGTTGAACGTGACCTCGTCAATGAGAGAAATCATGCTGTTCAGTAGGCGCGCATAGTCATCTAAGACGAAACGGCGAAATGGTAGTGAGGCCATCATCAAATGGTGGAACGTCTTGGCAGGCAGGCAAGCCAAAAGAGCCGGTGTTTCGGCCACGCTCTCCGCTGGGAAAGTGCCGCCGGTCATCAGGCAGGAGGTTGTGAGAACACACGTCTCACCGGCGCCAACTCGGTAAATCAGAATTTCGCGTCCCAAACCTGACGACTTAAAAACGCGCGTCTTGCCTTCGACGCACATAACGTAGTTGGGACATTCCCACCCCTGGTGATGCGCAACCTCGCCTGAGGCGAGCTCGGCAAATCGAACGGCATCACATGCTGTGGCGAGATGTTCGGAGTTCAAATTCCCCAGTGCAGGAAAGAGATTTGTCCAATTATCGATCACGCTTTGGCCGGGCATTGCAGGGGCACCATGCAAGGGTTAACACGTCGAGGTTTTGATCGCTTGAATAAGGCTGTTTAACGCCATTTGTGCGGCGCCGTGACGAGCATCAGTGACAGTTAGCGAACGCACTTGTATAATTTACCCCAATTGGTGACCCTGGTCACATACGAGCTTTGCCTGGATAACGTATGGTTCTGGGATGTTATGGGCGAGCTAGGATGAGGTGTCCTGGGGTTTTCTATTGCGGGAATTAGAGCGACCCAGCGAAGCCGGTTGGCTCGTTTCCACCCCGCTCCGCACCTTTTTAAAGAGGTTTACGAGCAGGAAGGCTGGTTAGAACAAAATGAAGATCAGAATTGCACTATTGGCGGGCTTGATGGCGATCGCTCCATTGGCGGGAGCCACGGCACAAAGTATGCTTGATATGGTTGACCTCAAATCCGATTCCTTTACGAAGGCGGAGATGAGCCGGGCCGAAATTGAGGGAGCGCTTGCAAAGCTTGGCGCGGACGAAGTGCTTGATCTGCGCGCGAAGGCTCTCAATGGTCTCGATCTCTCCAATATGGATCTTCGACGTGTAAATCTGCAAACGGCGCGTTTGATGGGTTCCAACCTAGCTGGGGCTAATCTCGACGGCGTCGTTCTCGATCAGGCTTGGGCGCTTAATGCAGACTTGACGGGCGCAAGTCTTAGGGGTGCGAGCCTTTTTGGTACCCAGCTCGTGGGCTCCAAACTCGACAACGCTGACCTTTCCAACGCGCGGGTCGCCGGCAACCTCTCGAAGGCGAGCCTGGTGAACGCGCGCTTAGACGGAGCGGATCTCTCTCCGGACGAGAAAAACCAGTCCATGGGATTGATGCGCGGCGAATTCAGCGGCGCCAATCTCGACGGAGCCTCGTTCAAGGAGGCCAATCTCGCTCGTAGCCTAATGGAGTATGCTTCTTTGCGGAACGCCATTCTCGTTGGCGCAAATCTCAGGGGTATCGAGCTTGCCGGCGCCGACCTGACAGGTGCTGACGTAAAGGGCGCAAACTTCGATGCCGCTGACGTTAACTCCGCCCGCATTGGTGCCATGAAAAACCTCGACGATGCCAAGAACTTCGACAAGGTAAAAAACATCGACCGTGCCTACCGCAATTAATAGCGGATACTCGCTAGGCGAGCATTTTGTACTGCAGGGTGCAGGTTGCCGCTTTTCCAGTCGTACAGATGATGTTTGCTATTCATGAGCGCTGGTGGCTGATGGCTGTTTAGCCTCAAGGTATGATTAGTTTGCTGCGGCCCTACGTGCAAAGCCGGCCTCGATATCTGCCTTGAGATCCTCAACGTCCTCCAGACCGATGTGCAAGCGCAGAGCCGGTCCATTGGATTGCCAGCGTGTGGCGGTGCGATAGGAGGTGGGGTCAAAGGGAATGACGAGGCTTTCATAGCCGCCCCACGAAAATCCCATGCCAAAAAGTTCCAAGTTGTCGAGCATGGCGGCAAGCGCCTTGTCGCTCGTGGGCTGCAAGATGACAGCGAACAAGCCGGATGCACCAAGAAAATCACGTTTCCAGATCTCATGCTGCGGGTGGCTGGGGAGTGCTGGGTGTATGACGCGCGCCACCTCAGGCCGTGCTTCCAACCAGCGCGCCATCTCGAGCCCAGACTCTTGATGCCGGGCAAGACGCGTTGCGAGTGTGCGCAGGCCGCGCTGGCCCAAGTAGGTCTCCTCAGAACCGGGGCAGACGCCTAAGACGTCCTTTGCGTGTGCGATAAGCTTGGCAGCCCGCGTGTTGGAAGTGATAGCGCCCAGCATGGCGTCCGCATGCCCGACGATGTACTTGGTCGCGGCCTGGATCGATACATCCACGCCATGGTCGAACGGTTGAAAGTAGAGCGGGCTTGCCCAGGTATTGTCGAGCAGTAGCCACAACTTCAGCTTCTTTGCGATAGTGGCGATGGCAGGAATGTCCTGCACCTCGAAGGTCTGTGAACCTGGACTTTCTGCGAAAATCAACCGTGTGTTTTGGCGAACCAACTTTTCGATGCGGGTTCCCATGACGGGATCGTAATACGTCGTCTCGACGCCAAGCTTGGTCAACAAACGGTCACAGAAACGGCGGGTGGGATAGTAGACACTGTCGGAAACGAGGATGTGGTCGCCAGTTTCAACGAAAGCAAAAATTGCTGTGCTGACCGCCTGATAACCTGAGGCAGTTAGCTCGGTTTTCGCGCCGCCTTCAACTTGCGCTATTGCCTCCTCGAGAGCCTTTACCGTCGGCGTGCAGGTGCGACCGTACGTGTACTCCTGGTCACGCTTCCAAAGTTTCTCAACCGTGGGGAAAAGTACGGTTGATCCTCGGTACACGGGTGGGTTAACAAACCCATGGGTTGCGGTAGGGTCGCGCCCGGAATGGACGACCTCGGTTGCAGGGCGGTGCCGAGATTTCTTATTCGAAGCTGTCATCGGCCGGATCCTGATCGCCGCGGTAGGCGGCTCCGTGTGACGTAACTTTTGCGCCCGGTCAAGACCTTGACCGCTGGCTTATTACAGGGGATTTGCGCGAACGGCGCCAAGTGCGGGGCCGTCTCCCGAAATGCCCTCCAATTTGCTGCTGCATCCTGTCCCTTGCGCCTTCTTGGCCGCCGCTCCACACTGAAACGCAACGTGATGATAAAACCTCTACACTCCCGCCGCTCTATTGCCGCGGCAATCGGTTTGGGTGCGCTCCTGTCAATGTCTGGAGCGTACGGCGTTGATGCGACAACGCTTGAGACAATTAGATCCCGGGGCCATGTCTTGTGCGGTGTTGGCCAGGATCAACCTGGCTTTTCTCAGTTAGATGAGGAGCGTGAGCACATCGGACTTGATGTAGAATTTTGCTCTGCGCTCGCCGCGGCCATCTTCGGCACGGTAGATGCAGTAAAGTTTTGGCCTCTGAGCGTCAGCGAAGGTTTTAAGTCGCTGCAATCCGGTGACGTGGACGTTTTGGCGCGCGCCACTGCCTGGACTTTAAGCCGCGACACTGAACTTGGGGCCCACTTTACCGGCGTCGCATTCTACGACGGCCAGGGCTTCCTCGTGCGTCGCGGTAACGCTGTGAACAGCGTACTTGAGCTTTCCGGTGCTTCTGTATGTGCCATGCCAGGTGCCGGCGGGGAGCAGGCTGTTGCTGAATTTTTCGGTGAGCGACGTATGCGCTATTTCCTTGTCGCCAAGGAGAACTGGGAAGAGCTCGTGAAGAGCTACGCCGCGGGTAGCTGTACCGTGTTTACCGGAGATGTCACCGCACTGGCGCTTGTACGCAGCAAGCTTGCAAAACCTGACGAACACATAATCTTGCCCGAACTTATTACAAAGGAGCCTTTGGGACCTGCCGTACGCGATGATGATGAGCAGTGGTTTGGGGTAGTGCGCTGGACCCTTATGGCGCTCGTCGCAGCTGAGGAGTTGGGATTGAGTAGTGATAACGTAGACACAAAGCGCGCCTCGACGGTGCCCCAAGTGCGCAGATTCCTAGGGCTAGAGGCCAATCTTGGTGCGGCGTTGGGCTTGCCGCGCGATTGGGGCTACCAAATTGTGAAGAACGTCGGCAACTATGGTGAGATATTCAAGCGGACTGTCGGAGCGGGATCGCCGTTGAGGCTAGAGCGCGGCCTCAATGATTTGTGGACCAACGGCGGACTAATGTATTCAATGCCCTTCCGGTAAAGATGCTAGCGATTTCCAGGGCGGGCGAGCTGACAGCGCTGCCTATCGCATTAGTACTTCGACTTGAGCAATGTCCCCGCTTTTCAATGTGAATTCGCGCTTGAAAGCACGATTCCCAGATGTGGCAATGATGGCGTACGTTCCTGGAGCGAGGACGTGGGTCGGCAAGGCCCCCACACTTTTCTTGACCACTTGGCCTTCGGTCGTTTGGACTGTCCACTGTGTATCTGGCAACGCCTCGCCACCCGCACGCATAACGAGTTTAAAGGTGACGCGACCTGCTGCATGCGTCACGGTGGCGTCAGTGAGTTTGCCGGCCTCGACAGTGACATCGGCATGGACGGTCGCGTTTGCATCCCCGTAGGTTGAGACGATGTGATAGATGCCGGCATTGAGCCGGATTACGAGACCTGTCTTCGTCCGGCTCATGATCTTCGTGCGTTTACCAAACTGGTCACGCTCATCAGAATAAATGTCATAGTTGACAGAATTGGTGAGCGGCGCGGCACCCTTGACGATGGCCTTCACGCGCAAGCCCCCGGCATTGAGTACGAATTGCTCTGTCGTTTTGGCACCGCGCCTTATAGTAATCCTTCGTGTTAAGTGAGCACGACCGAATGCGGCGTTGACGATATAGTCGCCGGGCGCAAGCTTGAGGACAGGACTTGCAGTGCTCTCGGTCTTCAAGAGATTACTGCTGCGGCTGCGCGTCTTGCCGACATCGTAGACACGCCAGACGACTCCTTCGTCGATGCGCTGGCCGTCCGCTGTGAGCAAGGCGATGAGCTTAACCTGACTTCCTGTCCCCGGCTGTTCTGTTGAGCCACTCGGCTCACGTGGAATAACCGTTGTATTGGTGGGTAAGGTGCTTTCCGGCGCTGGCCCGGCCTCATCACCGGCCGGTGGGGGGAAGGCCCCGCGCAATTCAACACCAGTGCTCCAGTTGCCCGGCTGTTGTGCGTGTGAGGGTATGAGCAGGCCGAGCACCAGCACACCCGCGATGATGGTGTGTGCGGGGCTCGGAAATCTTTTGGTATCTGCATCTCTCGCCATCACTGCCCCACCGGAAGCCTTTTTTATCCAGTGATACGCATGCGCCGAGAACGGCTTAGGAGAATGGTCGAAATATGACTGGGCAGCCGGAAAAAACTGTTTCCCTGCTATTGTGGGCCAACAGTCAAAGTACGGTCGTCTCCAGCCTTCAGCTCGAAGGCCGTTCGAAACTTCTGGTCGCGTGTTTCCCCTTCGACGATGTAGCGGCCAGGGGCCAGGAGAGCGCTGGGCTGAGGGCGGCTAGTGCGCAATATGGTATGTTCCTTGCCGTCTTTGATTTCCCAGAAAACGTCACCATTGCCTAAGCCCGACTGGTTGGCGGCAAGCGTAAACGTGACGCGCCCTGCCTTAAGTCGCAGTTTTATGTTTTGCGATTGCCCAGCCGCAAGCGTGAGCTCCCGTGTCGCCTTCACGTTCATAGCTCCCAAATGCGCCTCTAGGCGATAACGGCCGGTAGAGAGCTCGAATTCTGGATTGCTTGCTATTGTCCGCGCGACTTCACGCTCGCCGGCATCGAGGCGCACGACCTTAAAGACGAGCGGCATATTTTCCGGAAGCGGCGCGCCATCGAGCGTGGCTGAGAGCTTTACGCGCGAAAGGCCAAGCGGTAGCACCCGCGTGACAACGTCCCCCGCCCCGAGGGCAATTTGCTGACGCACTTGGGCCGTGGCCGTCCGCGCGGTGATGTAGTAGGTCCCCGCGGGCAGCGTAAAAGTGGGCGAAGGTGCTGCTGAACGCGCCACCTCCTTGCGTCCTAGTGGTGACCCTGGATCGTCCTCGTAGACGAGGAAGGTGACGCCTCCGCTCTTCGACTCACCGGCGTCCCGTTTACGCGTTGAAGAAAGCTTTAGGCGGCCTGTCGCAAGTGCGGCATCGAAGGTCGTGCCGGCACCGGCTGCAATCTTTACCGCCTTCTCCTGGTAGGAAGAACCGTCTTGAGCGCGAACAATATAGTTTCCTGCGGGCAGCACAATTTCCGGCTGCGATTGTCGCCCGATCCATATTGGTGCGCGCGTCTCGCTCGCGCCGTCTGCGGGGGTCACAGTAAATACAGGACCAGCCAATGGTTGCGCATTTCTCGCCGCGCGCGCCATCAGCTTGAGGAGCCCGGCATTTAAGTTGATTCGTGCTGGGGTTAGAGCGTCGCCCTTGACGTCGATAGGTTGTAGAACAGTGGCCAGACCGAGCTTCGCTTCCACGTCGTAAGTTCCCGGTGGCAGTTTTTCGGTAAGTTCCGGGGCCGTCGCCTCGCGAATTAAGTTCTCACCTTCGCCGGCCTTCTTCACAAGCCATTGTACAGGGCTCTGGAGCGCTTCGCCCTTTGGTTTCAGCGTAGCTGTCAGATAGAGGCCAGGACCATCATTGGTCATTGGGTCTAGCGAAGGAGTACCAAGAGCAGTCTTAAGAGTAGTGGTCGCTTCGACGCCCCGTTCCAGGTGGGCTAGCTTGATTATTTCATTGAGTGCGGAGGTCAGCCCCTTGGTATCAGGTGCATTGTAGTGCTTGCCACCCGTTAGTTTTGGTAGGCAGTGCATCGCATTCATTTTTGACTTGTTCAGTCCAATTCCGAGCACATGTACCGCGAGCCTGGGATTTGCTTTGGCGATGGCATTAGCCACCACGCAGACGTTCTGTCCGCAATTGTCGACGTCATCATGTATGAGAATGATGTTGGCTGGGGCTGAGTTGCCCACAGCTTCGGCTGCCTCCAGCAAGCCTAAGACCAACGGCCCTTTGCCTGTGGCGCTCAGACGGTTGAGTGGCTCAATGACTTGCTCGAGGTTGTCGGAAGCGGGTTGCACGATCACCTGCGCATCGCGACAGTTCGACTTGCGGCGATGGCCGAAAGACGCCAGCCCCAAACGGACCTCGGGCTTGATGCGTGGCAGCGTCTTATTCAATATGTCACGCGCGACATCGAACTTCGCACGTTTGTCACCGCCCATCCGGCCCCACATAGAGCCGGACCCGTCGAGCAGGATTAAAGCGGTAGGTGCCTCGTCCGCAGCTCGCGTAACAGTTGCGCCCGCGCTGCCGAAAATGGCGATAAGCAGAAGTCTCAAGCTTGATAGGAGCAAGTTTCTCAGCATGCGGTTTCCGTGATCCGAAGGCAGAATTATATCGAGCCTGGGAGTACTAGCATAATCCTTTGCATGACAATTATGGCGGCATCTGTCAGGGCGCTTCGGCATTGAGCCCGCAGCGGATTTGGGCTAGCGCAGGCGGCTAGACAGCCAGCGCGAGTACTCCGATGGACAATCCCGTTCTCAAGCTTCTTTCCACGCGTCGCTCGGTGAAGCCCGATAAGCTTGTGGCTCCCGGGCCGAGTTCGGCTGAACTTAAAACCATTTTGACGATTGCATCGCGCGTTCCCGATCATAAGAAGTTGGCCCCCTGGCGGTTCATCATCTTCGAAGGGGATGCGCGCGCGCGCTTTGGAGAAATTATTGCGCAGGCCTGCGTTGCCGAGGAGAACGAGGCGCCATCGCAGGTGCGTATGGATATGGAGCGGGGCCGCTTGATGCGGGCGCCGCTCGTGGTTGCGGTCATTTCATGCGTTGTCGAGCATCGCAGTGCTCCAGAGTGGGAGCAGGTTCTATCCGCGGGCGCAGCGTGCTTCGGACTTTGCATTGCGGCCAATGCGATGGGCTACGGCACGTCCTGGATCACGGAGTGGATCGCATATAGCCGACATGTGCGGACGGCATTGGGTCTCGCTGACAACGAGCGAGTTTCGGGTTTCGTTTATATTGGTAGGCCCGTCGAGATGTCGAGCGAACGTGAGCGGCCGGTTCTGTCGGAAATCGTTAGCCGTTGGCAGGGCTGACGAAGGTTGCCTTGTGTGCGGTCCATCTAGGTGTCCCAGCGTGGGACATGGATTAACCGACCATTTGCCTCGGTGGACCAATTTTTGGCGCCCCCCAATATTGAGGGGACTCAAGTCGCATTCGGATGTGCCGGGGTTCATTGCTTAGTGAGGTCCTTGAGCGGGGTTTTCGAAGTGCCTGCGCAGCTGAGGTTACTCCACTCGCTCGCCGCCTCGATTGCTAACACGGAGGCAGACGATACGAGGATCGTCCCGTCGTCGGCTGGCCTTATAACAACGGCAATTCGCTCAGAGCGGCGCCCGCAAGGGCCATGTTGCTTTAGCGAAAACATGGCATCAGGCCCTCAAAGAGAGTCTGGGCGCCGGTTGTCCAGTGTGTTGCCCTTCAGTAGCGGAATTGTTCGGCCAGCACCCGTTCGTCGAGGCTGTGATCAGCGTCGAACATCAAATAAAGCGCAATATTGCGGGCCTTTTCCACCTCGACGCGGGTGACGCCGCGCGTTTCGTAATGATCAGCAACGGCGCTGACTGGGCGTTTATCAGCTTCCAGGACTTCAATTGAAATGCGCGCCTTATTCGGTAGCAAGGCACCGCGCCATCGGCGTGGCCGAAATGGGCTGATAGGTGTCAGCGCCAATAGCGGCGCATTTATGGGCAGGATGGGACCATGTGCCGAGAGATTGTAAGCCGTTGATCCCGCCGGGGTTGCAATGAGGACCCCGTCGCACACGAGTTCTTCCATGCGCACGGTATGATCGACGGAGATTTTAAGCTTTGCCGCTTGATGCCTCTCGCGGAATAGCGAGACCTCGTTAATTGCGAGGCCCTTGTGGGCCTTTCCAGCGCGATCGTACGCCAACATGGCAAGGGGATGAATGCGACTGACCTCCGCCTCAGCCAGTCGTTGCAGCAGATCATCCTCGCTATACTCGTTCATGAGGAAGCCAACAGAGCCGCGGTTCATCCCGTAGATGGGAATGCTGTCATTCATGAACCGGTGTAGCGTCTGTAGCATGTGGCCATCGCCACCAAGTGCGACAATGGCGTCGGCATCGCCAGTCTCGACTATGCCGTAACGGGCTACGAGACGGTCGCGTGCCTCGACTGCCTCGGGCATGTCGCTTGCCATAAATGCAATTTTCTCGAATTTCTGTTTTGACTTTGGCATGGTGGCTGAAGGCTCGGGAGGCGTCGCGTAGCGTGGAGGCTCGCTCAAGTGAAGGAAATCGACAAGCCCGTTCTCATTTATTCTACGTTTCCGTCAGCGGATGCCGCCGAAAAAGCAGGCGGGCAACTGGTTGATCTTCGCCTTGCCGCCTGCGTGAACATCATCCCGACGATGACGTCCATTTATTGCTGGGAGGGGGAGCGTCAATCTAATTGCGAAGCGGTCATGATCATCAAAACATGTAAAGGATGCGTGGATGAAGTTATGGCACACGTTAAGGGTGACCATGCCTATTCCAATCCGGCACTCCTTGTGATCCCTGTGGAGGGCGGTACGGCCGACTATCTCGCTTGGGTTGCCGCTGCAGTCGCGGCGAAATAGCAGTTGAGCACAGGCGATCACGCAAAATGCAATGTGGGAAGGGATTTGCGCTAATAAGAGCCACCGAGGCCGATCATGAGATTGCGACGCTGCGCTTCCCGCACTCCACGGTAACGGCGTCTCTGACGTTGGGCCTTGCGGCGTGTCTCTGGGGCACGACGAGCCGCGGACGCCCGTCTGATAACACCTGGTGATACGCGCGTTTCATTTGATTCTTCGAAGGTTGAGGCAGCAACGCTGTTGGGCTCTTTGTAGTCTTCAGCCGAAGGCGGTGGTAGTTGCGTCGGACCGCCGATGGCCATGCGTCCTGGCAGCGGCGCTGTTGTAACAATCGTAGATCCTACCGGCCGCAGCAGCTGCTGCGCTGCAGTTTGCCGCGTGTCAGTCCGCTCCCAAGACCTCACGACGGCGTCATCCTGACCGCTGCCGTTCGATTTGCGCTTCGCGTCGGCGACGAGCGCGTCAGGCGCGCAAGTGCCACCAACAGTCACTGTCTGGCCCGCAGGGCAGGCTCCGCAAGTTTTGTCGCTATTTGTCTGCAACAATGTCAGTAGCACGTAGTCCGGCTCTTTGATTGGCAATGTGGCGTTGATGCGATCAATGAATGCTTGCATGGCATACTTGGAACCTGCACCCCAAGATCCATCAATTCGGCCCCAATAACAGCCGCGCTTCTTAAGGTCCCGCTGGATCTCGACAACAAGCTTATAGCGGCTCGTGGCATTTTTTGGCTTGAGTGAAGCCGCTCCTGATCCAGACTTAATTCTTCCGGAGCCATTGGCGACGACGGGTTGCCAACCGGTAAGGGTTGTGCGGACAGCAGGTGTCGCTGCCGAAACCGTGGCGTCAACGCGATCGGTCGTGGTTAACAACTGTTGGTCGGTACTGTGAAGTTTAGTTGGAGCCGGATTAGGCAATGAAACGTCGGGTGAAAAAGATCGAGTGCTCACCGCGATTGTTGGCAGGCTGGGTGACCGATTTGCCTGGGCCCAAAGACGCTGCGTGTTGTGAAGCGAGGCGTTGCGGTCGACCGGAGCAGGCAGATACACAAACAGACCAACGCCGATACCAGCGAAGAGGACAAACGCGCCAAGGCTACGCATAACGCTAAAACTCACACCTCTCGTCATGCGATACTGCAACAGCGTCAGCCGGCTATAGCGGCACACGCTCCCCCCATATTATTATGGTCTTTAGGTAATCGCGATGCTCGACTTCTACAATACCACAACTAAGAGCAGGTTTTTTCGTGCTTCACAATTGCAACTAAAGGCTAAATCTATGTCGGGGCGATGCAACTTGTGAGGCGTGGGAGCCGCATTCTGAGCATACGTCTGCCGAATTACGTGATGCGAGGAATGCTCAGTCGCCAATCTTGCTGATTGCGAGTTTTGCTCTTGGTGAATTTTTCGCAACGCAAAGCGACTTTGCAATGCCTGTGTATTCCAGTGCCGCGCTGGGGAAAAGGCGTGGCTGATGGCTGGACGAATTGTGAGTCATTTTTTGATGTCACATGGAAGAGTATTTGAGCCCCATCGTACTCCTTACCCCCTAGCAGTCTGATTCTCTTAACAAAAGGCTACGAATCGGGTAGCAAAGGCAACTAAGGGGGCTCGTATTGCAATAACTTCTTGTCGCTTTTGCTCGTGGGAAACGTTTTGCACAGGCAGGATCGAGCGGCGATGCCCGCTGTGCCTTTAAACCCCACCGATCAAAGCCTCAGCTCTCGGCGCACTATCTGGGCGCGTGGTTGTCGGCATGCCGGACGTCATCGGGGATGGCACCGGAGCTCACAGGTCGAACAAGCCGCGTTGCCGATCAGACTGGTGCGTCTTGTTCGGCGTATGAGCTAGGGAACCTGTCTGCTCATTTCCCTCTTGCAGCAGAGACGAGACATGCGCCGATTGTTTGTGCGTGCACTCCGGCGATCAAAAAATGAGAGGGCAAATATGAGGCATGCTCTAGGCGTGTTGGGGGTTCTAGCGGCCGGCGTTTTACTCGCTGTATCAGCCGCAATGAATTGGCGATTTGGCTTCAGTCTCGGTCGAACCGAGTTTGATGGCCAAATCTATGGAGCGGCCAGCGCGGCCGCGGACTGTATGAAGGCACTGGTGCCGTTCTTCTTCTTCGCCGCACTGCGAACCAAGATGTGGGCGCAGGCCGCCGCATCGGCGCTCGTCTGGGTCGTGGTTATGGCGTACTCGTTAACCTCGGCTTTAGGCCACGCAGCGTTGAACCGGCTTGATACAGCCGGCCAGCGCGCGGCAACGGTTCAGACTTATAAGGACCATCGGGCCGATCTGACGCGGGCCAAGGAACAACTTTCCTGGATCCCGCAACACCGCCCTGCTCAGGCGGTGCAAAGCGACATCGCAGCGTTCAAATCCGAAAAGCCGTGGCGCTGGACTAAAGGCTGTACGAAAGTGAAAGGCCCGAAGGGCCGCAGTTACTGCCAGAAGTACCACGGCTTCACGGCTGAGTTGGCATCGGCGGAACAGGCCAGTGTGCTCGAGGCACGTATTGCTGCCACGCAAGTCAAGCTCGCCCGGTCCGAGGGGGCTTCGGTGATGTCCGAAGCGGATCCGCAAGCGGCGGTTCTTGCCAAGCTGGCCGGGGCTATGCTGCCCTCAGTCAAGGTCGAGGATGTGCAGACTGCTCTGACCGTCTTCATCGCTTTGCTGCTGGAGGTCGGCTCCGCTTTTGGCATGTTTATAGCCTTCAGCCAGTGGCGACTATACGAACGCCACGCGACAACGGCGCCCGAAATAGCGCCAGTCAGCACCGTCGCGACAACGGCGCCCGAAATAGCGCCGGTCATCGCCGTCGCGACAGCGGCGCCCGAAATAGCGCCAGTCAGCACCGTCGCGACAGCGGCGGCGCCTCCAAAGTCTGCGGAAATAGAAAAGCCGCGCTCTGGAGCGAACGACAACAAGACGGCGCCGGCGACAAGACTGATTGCTCCCGAAACAGACGTGGAGCGGTTCTACAAGGAAAGGATCGAGACAGAGGATGGATCGAGCTTAACTGCAACTTCGTTGTATGAAGACTATTGCGGTTGGTGTGATGAGCAAGACAAAGAGCCCCTTGCGCTCCCAACATTCGGAAGGGAGTTTGGAGAGCTCGGAGTCCAGAAAGCACGAATATCAGGGAGAGTGCGGTATATAGGCATTGCGCTTAAAACCGCTAACGAGCTCGGGGAGGATAAGAAGCTGCCGGCTTTAGGCAAGAAAGCCGCCTAGATATAGGCTTCGACGAAAGGCCGCGAGAGCGGCCTTTCTCATTTTTGGGAACACTAAGATGTCAAGCAGGGTGGCTGATGCCGCCCTTTTTTTTATGCGGCTGGTGTAGTGTCGGTTATGCCGGCGATTTTCAGCGCAAACGCATAATCAACGGCGACCTCTTTGAGTTGGTTGAAGCGACCTGAGGCCCCGCCGTGACCGGCCTCCATGTTTGTTTTCAAAAGGATCAGCTTCCCGCTTGTGTTCTTCTCACGCAGCCGCGCAATCCACTTGGCAGGCTCCCAGTAGGTGACGCGGGGATCGTTTAGGCCGCCAAAGGCGAAGACGTGCGGATAAGCCTTAGCTTCGACGTTTTCATAAGGGCTGTATGCGTAAATGGTGTCGAAGTCCTCTCTGCTTTCGATGGGGTTGCCCCACTCGGGCCATTCAGGCGGTGTCAGAGGCAGGTCCTTGTCAAGCATGGTGTTAAGCACGTCAACAAAGGGTACATCGGCAATGATGCCGAGGAAAAGGTCAGGCGCCATGTTTGTGATTACGCCCATTAACATGCCACCGGCAGAGCCACCGTTGGCGACGATGCGACCGCGTTGGCTCAGGCCTTGCGCGACCAGATACTCGCCGGCCGCGATGAAATCGCTGAATGTGTTGGCCTTCTTTTTGAGCTTGCCCTGCGTGTACCAGCGATAACCTTTCTCCTTGCCGCCGCGAACGTGGGCGATAGCGTAAATAAAACCGCGGTCGACGAGGGATAGGCGCCCGGTCGAGAATGCTGCGGGCATTGAGATCCCATAAGCACCGTAGCCATAAAGAAAGAGCGGCGCTGAGCCGTCGAGCGGGGTTTGCTTGCGGTAGAGAAGCGAGATTGGAACCGTCTCGCCATCTGCTGCTGGCGCATAGAGACGGCGGGTGACGTAGTCGTCGGGATTGTGTCCGCTTGGGACCTCCTGGCGCTTGCGCAAAGTACGGGTGCGCTCCTCCATGTCGTAGTCGTAAGTTTCAGCCGGTGTTGTCATCGATGAGTAGACGAAGCGCAGCGTGGTTGTGTCGAACTCGTAGCCTCCTGATAGACCAAGCGCATATGCTTCTTCAGGAAACGCAATTGCATGCTCTGCCCCATCAGAGAGCCGGCGAATAACAATACGCGGCAGACCGTCCTCGCGCTCAAGGCGCACTAAGTGATTGCGATAGACAACCGTGTTGAGAATGAAGCAACCGTGGCGGTGCGGGATTATTTCGCGCCAGTTCTCCATGCCGGGCGCTGCAACGGGTGCTTCGCAAATACGGAAATCCTCAGCGCCCCCAGAGTTGGTCGTGATGATGAGTCGGGTGCCATTGTGCTCGATGTCATACTCATGCTGTTGCTGGCGCGCTGCGACAATGCGTAAAGGCTCAAGCGGGGCATCGGCGTCGATGAGATAGATCTCGCTCGTCTGATGATCGTGTGCGTCGATTAGGATGAATTTCGACGACTGTGTCAGCGAAAGCCCGACGTAGAACCCGATATTGTGTTCTTCGTAGACCAACATATCTTCATCGACGGGTGTCCCAAGACGGTGCAAATAGACCTTGAGCGGGCGATGATTCTCATCAAGGCGCACGTAGAAAAGCGTCTTGCTGTCGTTGGCCCAAACGGGGCTGCCATTAGTGTCGGGAATGGTATCGGGAAGGTCTTCGCCCGTCTGAAGGTCGCGAATTCGGATGGTGTAGTATTCCGATCCATTCTCGTCGCTGGCATAAGCGAGCAACTTGTGGTTCGGGCTATGTTCGGCACTTCCGAGGTCCCAATAGGGCTTTTCTTTGGCTTCCAAATTGCCGTCAAGAAGTACGGTTTGCAGGCCGCCTTCACGCGCTGTACGCCCGATCAGGGGGTATTGGCCGCCAACGACAAAGTTCGAATAATAGGCAAACGGGCCATCCGGCGCCGGCACCGTGCTGTCATCCTCCTTGAGGCGCCCCTTCATTTCGGCAAATAACGCATCCTGCAGCGTGCGCGTGTCACAAAGCTGTTCCTCGCAGTAGGCATTTTCGGCCTCAAGATAGCTACGGATCTCAGTATCGAGTGCTTCGGGGTTGCGCATCACCTCTTGCCAATTGTCGGCACGGAGCCAGGCGTAGTCGTCCTTAAGCGTTACGCCGTGCCATTCGGTGAGATGGGCTCGGCGTTCGGCGACCGGCGCCTTGAGGGAGGTGCGTCGATCAGTTTGACCGTGCATGAGTGACTCCGAAAGAGGATTAATAGGGGAGAAGCATATTTGGCAATTCGCGCCGTGCCAGGGGACGAGGACGACTGTCAGCGGATCTTACTGCGAATGCCTACAAGCACTCGTTAGGTTTTCCCATGAGATTGCTCTGGGCCAGCGTTGTCAACTTTGCAGGTAAGCAAGCGAAAGTGCGCGCGGCAACTGCAGGGGGCTGCGATTTAAGATGAGTGTCCTAATTTTATATCTTTGCCCTCTCAAGGGGCCTTTTCAAGGAATAGTGGTGAAGTTCGTTGGCGCGACACTCGGAATAACGTTGTCGATGAACAGCAACTATTCATGAACACTTGGAGAAACAAGGGATCGTCCACTTTTTCCCTCTGCCTAGGAGCCCGGAGACTTAAGGGTGCAGTGACCAACTAGTTTATTCTACGGATTGATTGTCCGTTTCAAGACTAGGCTGCAGTGTTTTTGTTGACTTTACTTTTACGCGATGCGACAGAAGCTAACAGTTGTGTATTTTCTGGCGCTTCGAGGGTTGTGATACACAACTCGTCAAGTTCGTTCGGGCGGATTGCTCATAAGTATCAGACTTTGATTTGTCTGACTGGTGTGCCGGCTTGCCGTTGAGGCATTGCACCTTCTGGGAAGGGAAGTTGGAATGGAAAACCAAACGCCGCCAGAGTTAGTTGAGCTGACCGCCAAGATCGTCTCAGCCTATGTTAGCAACAATGCCGTCGTGGCCACGGAGCTGCCGCATCTGATCAGCGAAACACATGCCGCTTTGAGCCGTGCGACTGGTTACATCGTTCAGCCGGAGCGCGAAGAACAGAAGCCAAAAGTGCCGGTAAAGAAGTCGGTTATGCCGGACCACATTATTTGTTTAGAGGACGGGAAGAAGTTCAAGTCATTGAAGCGTCACTTGCGGACACACTACAATCTGTCCCCTGACGAGTACCGCGAGAAGTGGGGACTGCCCCACGATTACCCTATGGTGGCACCCAATTATGCTCGAGCGCGCTCTGACCTGGCCAAGAGGATGGGACTAGGCACGCGCCGCGAGAAATAGCTGCGCCGATATTATTATGATAACAGCAAATGGACCGCTTGCGTTGGTCGCATCGCGTTGCTGAACGATCGCCAAAGGCTCTGCCACGACGTTGTCCCGCAGCGACGGCCTACTAAAGGGCCCAACAGTTATTGCCCCCTGTCTGGGGTGCTCTCTAAATGGGCGTGAGAGCGCTAGCCGGCAGCCGTTTGCCCGACAGTAGCTTCGGTCGCATCAGAGCGGATCCGCGCAACCATAGAAGCGAGACCGTTGGAACGCTGTCGGGTCAGGTGCTCCTTGAGGCCGAGTTCGCCAAATATTGGTTCCGGGTCTATCGCCAAAACCTCATCGGCTTTCTTGCCATTGTAAATAGCAAAGAGAATGGCGATGAGCCCGCGCACGATATGCGCGTCGCTGTCGGCCTCAAAAGTAAGCTGCGGCGATCCGCAGTCGTCTCGACTCGTGATACTCCTTGCAAGCCAGACCTGGCTGGCGCAACCGCGCACCTTATTTTCTTCGGTTCGGAGCTCATCTGGTAGAGGCTTTAGTGTTCGACCGAGTTCGATCACGTAGCGGTAGCGGTCCTCCCACTCGTCAAGTAGATCGAAGTCAGCGCGGATTTCAGAAAGCGTCTGCAAGACGGGTCATGTCTCCGTGGTGAGTGGGTTAGAAGAACAATCGTACTATGAAATAGGTGGTGCGTCGCGACTCGTGCAAGAGCACCTGGTGCAAATAGCACTGCGCGACCCTGTTGAATCGGCAGTATGCGGCCTGATACCTATGCGCCGGTCGATCCGCCGCGCCAGGCGGGTTCCAGATCATCGGGCGTAAGCGTTCCTTGTTCCTCTCCGAGCGTGGCGGGGGACAAGTAGCCGCTTGCGTCGTCCGAGTACTTTCGGGCCATATCATAGGCAATGCGTGCGCCAAACTTTGCCTTGCTCATGAAAGTGTTCCAAAGCCCACCCGCCTGGGTGCACGTTGGCCCATTGCGGTCGCAGAACGTCGTCGTCCAATGCACGGCGTTAGCTGCCCGTTCGTAGAGCTCTTCTTGCTGCTGCCTGTTTGCCGGCAGTACGGCAATGATGAGAGCTGCGACGATACCTACTTTTAACAAGAACGTCATCCGGACTACTCCAAACTCTTCCGGCCTTCATTGCACGTGTACGCTAACAGATTGATGTCAACAATTTACTGCTTGAAGTCTCAGATTCGCACCGCAGTTGGTCGCCATTGCGGCGGCGTTCGGCAGCGCCCTCGGGTAAAGTTTCACAGGCTGGTTCAATCAGAGTTAAGAACTCGTTCATGTGGATACTCGCATAATCGCGCATCTCAGTAAGCAGCAGGTAAAGTGTGGAGTTATTTATGCTGCCCGGCCGATTAAAAATTCAATTCATCGCATTTTTCGTCCTCAGCGGTGGAGTTGCGGCCAATCTCTTTCTTCTTCAGAAAAGTGGACGAGCTCCAGCCGTCAAATCGGTTACGGAATTGCAGAACCGATTGGCAGGTGGGGGCGAAACCAGTTCGATTGGTGCTACAAGTGTAGATGGGTCAAACGCCGAAATCCGACCGCGGTTCATAAATAGTGCAACGGGCCGCAGTGGAAACGGTGCGGCCACCACAGAAGACGTCGACGATCCGGCCGAGGTAACACGGGCCATACAACGTGAACTTAGCGGTCGTGGCTACCAGCTAGGCGCGGCTGATGGCGTGACGGGGCCATTGACGCGTGGCGCCATTATGGCTTTCGAATACGATCACGGGCTTGCACTTACCGGCCAACCGACCAACGCGCTTCTCAAGCAAATCCTGCTTGGTGTCGGCCCGAAGGCTACAAATCGCGGCAGGGCTATTCGGGTGCAAAGTGCTGAAGCCAGAGCGGTGATCCAGTCGGTGCAAGGTCTACTCACCAAGCTTGGCTATAGGCCTGGCCCCATCAATGGGCGCCTTATGCCGCGGACTTCGCGTGCCATTCGCCGGTTTGAGAGGGATCAGGCTTTGCCAGTATCCGGGCGTATTTCTGGGCTACTCATCTCGCGGTTGGCCCGCATCGCCGCCAAGAGGCGCGTAGCTTCTGGGCGCTGAGGGCAACACGCTTGCGGTCTTGATCGCCTCCACTAGATTGCGGGAATTATGCGTCTTAGAGCTGAGTTTTGGGTCAAGGCCTATATTCGCCGCTGCTTAGGAGAAGGGGCTGCCGCCGTAGTCGTGCGCCATGGGGACGATGATGCAGGTGCGATCTTTATCAAGATCAATCGCCTCGACGGGACGTGCCTATTGTTTGCTCCTGCGCCGGCAGGCTTGTCGGGAGCGGAAAGTGATCGGCGCTGGGTCGCTGTTCTTGCGCCCGACGGGGTCGCCGAATGCGACGCGGATCATTTTCTTTCACGCGAAGCCGGTTTCGATCCCGACATTTGGCTTGTCGAGGTCGAGGATCGCAACGGTCGCCACTTCATCGACGATGATTTGGTTGATATTGCGCGCTGAGCTAAGCAGAGCATCAAAGAGTTCTGCTTGGCATTGTTAACGAAGCGTTAACCATTTCAGACGTCAAATCGTTTTCGGCGAGTGATTCCAGCCGCCGGAGTCTTCGATCCAAACCTGTAGCTTCGGGCGGCAGCAGTCGATGCCATGTCATGGGGACATGTGTGATGGGGGAACACATGGCGAAGATACTCGAATTCCAATGTCGTGAAACTCAATGTGAAGGTGCCTCACCCCCGTGCCACGATGGCGGGTCGGCAGACGTTATTGCCTTTCCCGGCGTCCGCTATGAACACGGGGAGGAACGGGTTGATGAGGATGCCGAGCTCAGCGTGAAAAAGAGACACGCTAGTAAAAGAAAACGCGACCGCCTCGAGCTCGCCGAGTAACGCAGGCCTTAATTGTTCTGGGCGCCCATCTTTTAAAAAGTGCGACCCGAGCAGTGGGCCTCTTTTAGACCGGCTAGGACACGAGGCCGATAGGCGAACGCGCCGTTAGGTCCGCGAACGACGACGATGCCCCGCGTCGCGGATACGGCGAGTGGTGGTTGCGTCCCGCGCGATACGCCCCGCGCCTCTGGCGTGACGCCTAGAAAGCGGTCACTTGAAGGAACTAGCATGATCAACACAGGTGTCACGCGACCAGGTGTCGATGCCGCGGCGTAGAGGTTATCACCGTGTGGGGAGTGGACGGTGAGCGTCCAGCCCGCGTCAGGCGGCAGCGTTGCCGATACTTTGACCGGCCCTTGCGAAGTGTCGAATCGGCACATGGCATAGCGTGCATCAGGTGAAAGAAAGGGTAGCGGTTCCTTGCCAGGTGTTACGGGGCGCAGAATGTGCATCTTGTTGAGCGGCAGGGCTGGCGCCAAGCGGCTATATGCCGAGGCGCCTGTGAGATAGGGAGCGGCATATGTTGCACAGATATGCAGAATGCCCGCAGCAACTGGCGCCGCGATAATGAGCTGCCAATTCGCATTCTTCAGTTTGTCACTCAGTTTTATCGGCATTTGATGCGTCGTATTTCGGGAAGCGCACTTCCGCCTCCGTCTTGCGGTGTCAGAACGGGGGCTCGGGCGTCAAGCGTGGTGAAGACCAAGGCCAGCCTTCCTGCTCCACCAGTCGGTAGCCAGTTTCCAGGTCGTGCCTCGCGGGCAAGCGTGACAGTAAATGTGCCGTTTGGCCGAATAGCAATTGATTGGCTGGTGAACGCGTAGCGCTCAACGGGATTGGCAATCAGCTGGCCGGTTTTGTCGAATACGGTAAGGCTCCACCAGCTCGTGCGCGGCTCGCGGCCTTCGATAAAGTAGTCGCAGGAGGAATGCAGCTTCTCGCCGTCGCTGTCAGTGTACGCGATGTAGCTGCGGGCGATTTCGGTTGTGAGCTGCAAAGTACCAAGACGCGCAAAGTGAGCCCGCGTATAGGGATCAGCATCAATGCGACCGGCCGAGGTCCAGGTGACCCAGGGGGCTTCGCGCTCAGTCGTAAGCAGTGTGCCAGAATCGATCATGTACCAGCTGGAGGCGAGGCCCAAGATCAATACGGCTCCAATAAAAGCCGCCCAATCGCCGAGCAAGTTGATCAGGGCCACCAGCTGCTTCTGCAACTTGTGCAGGAATAGATGAGCTAGGCTTAGCGAGCTATGGGAGAGCACGGCGAGAGGCCCCACCTGGTCTTGGCCTCATTGCGCCAAATGTGGTGTTGCTAGGACCTCGTGCGCGGCGATCTATTGTTCGCAGTCTTTCTGCAGGGGAAGTTCCCCTGTCTTCCGTTTCCGGCTCCTTAATACCGGCGGCTTTGCGCATGGCCTTTGCGGTGCGCCTAAGTGCGTTCCGAGCCGCATCGGACATTAGCCGCGAAGACCTTTTTCTATTGGGGTCTGCCTGCAATCCGCGAGGCCCGCCTAGGGCGGCGATGCGTCGTTGCTCAGCGACCTGGACCGGGTGCGGACGCAATCCTGGGATGGTCGGGAAGTTCATGTCCTTATGAGCAACGGACATGAACGATTGCCAGATAGGAGCAGCATATTGCCCACCTGTCGTGCCAGACATGGAACGATTGTTATCGTTGCCGAGCCAGACGACCCCGACATACTTACCGGTGAACCCAACGAACCAGACGTCCTTCGGGCCGGTGCTGGTCCCAGTCTTGCCTACAGCGTGCGTAAATCCGAGTTGCGCTCGCTTAGCGGTGCCGTCCTCGACGACCCTCTGCATCATCCAGTTTATTTTCTCAGCCACCTGGCGCTTGATGACCTGAGGTGCTTCCGGTTCGTCGCGGTCGCGGCTGTAAATTAGTTCGCCTTTGGAGTTGACGATGTCGAGAATACCATAAGGGCGCGCTAGCTTGCCGCCATTGGCAAACGTGGCGATGCCACCGGCATGTTCCAGCGGCGTGATGCCCCGATCGCCAAGTGCCATCGAGCAGGACTTGCGGATGCCTTTGATGCCGAGACGGCGCGTCAAATCAATGACTTTATCGCGTCCGACCTTAAATGACATCTCGGCTGCTACCGTATTCAGCGAGCGCGCCATTGCTCGCCACATCGGCATGCGCGCACCGGATCCGTGGCTGCCGCCATAATTCTGCGGATGCCATCTGCCGCACGAACGCGAAGAATCACGCACGCTCGAGTTTGGCTGGAAGCCGTTTTCGAGCGCGGTGGCATAAACGTAGACCTTAAATGAGGAGCCGGGCTGGCGCTTGGCATGCGTGGCTCGATTAAACTGACTCTCACCATAATCGGTGCCCCCTGTAATCGCTCGTACGGCACCGTCCGTCTCCAAAGCGACGAGAGCGCCCGCGCCGATGCGACGGGCGCGGCCGCGTCGCTTGATAGCGGAGATGAGGGCTTCATCGGCGGCCTTCTGTAAGTCGAGATCGATCGTTGTCCGCGCCGTCAAAACATACTCGCCCTTTCCGGCAGCGATGCGCTGCACTTCCTCAAACGCCCAATCGAGGAACCAGTCCGGACTGTTGGGATTGTTGTGCTCGATTGTCTTTGCTGGATTGAGGCGGGCGGAGTGAACCTGCCCCGAGGTATAAAAGCCTGCTTCGACGAGATTGGACAGCACATCATTGGTGCGTGCACGCGAAGCCGGCAAGTTGACATGCGGGGCATATCGCGTGGGTGCCTTGAAGAGACCAGCCAGCATGGCCGCTTCGGCAAGGTTGATCTGGCGAACCGATTTGCCGAAGTAATACATTGAGGCAGCCTCAGCGCCAAAGGCCCCCCCACCCATGTAGGCGCGATCGAAGTAGAACTTCAGGATCTCGCGCTTGGTAAAACGACTTTCCAGAAGAAGCGAAAGAAAGGCTTCCTTAATCTTGCGTTGGAGTGAGCGCTCTGACGACAAAAAGAGATTTTTTGCTACCTGCTGCGTGATTGAGGAGCCGCCCTGCACTACATCGTTAGCTTGCAGGTTCGCAACGAGTGCACGCGCGGTGCCGAAGATGTCGATGCCCCAATGTTCGAAGAAGCGACGGTCCTCAGTGGCAAGCGTCGTCTTGATGAGGGCATCGGGAATCTCTTCTAACGGTACTGCGTCGTTGTGAAGGATGCCGCGTTTTCCAAGTTCGTTACCATTACTATCGAGAAACTTGACGGCGTACCGTCCGGTGAGAAAACGGCTTTCGTCGAACTCTTGAAAAGCCGGAATCGCCAGTGCGAACATGACAAGGAGACCGGCGGTGCCTAACGTGAATGACTCAGAAACGACTTCATTGGCGATCCTGCGCCATCCCGTGAGCCTGAACTGGGCAAAAAAACTGGTGCCTGCGTTCCAATAGTCGCGGATTAACGCCCAGGACTGAGCGAGCGTGGAATCGATCCTGGAATCGAGCCCCAACCAATCGACGAACGGTCGGCGGCGGCCATGCTTGAAGAACCAATCCTGCACGGTCAATTGCCCAGTTTTTGCTGCCGGACCGGACACTTAGGCCGGCGGCACTGTGATGTTACCCGAGGTCTACGCGGTTATGGTCAGATATATCTGCAGCGAGCGGCCCAGTTAAGGCGGTTCGTGGTGCGTTCCCCGTTAATACAAACAAGCATGTGAATATCTGCAACAAATAATGGGTGCGAGGGCCGCGGTTATCAATACTTTTCCTCGAAGGGCTATTCAATTTCATGCTTCAGTGATGTCATTGACTAACAAGTATAAGCTGGAATTTTAAGGGCTTTACAGAGAAACTTGGGCCCATAACGACTGTTCTCGCGGCTTACAGGCTAGAATGTCGGTTCGTCATTGCACTAGGGTTACCGCTATATACACCTCAAGCAATATTCGAGTGAAGAATGCTACCGTTCGATCTTGGCTTGTGGGTGAGATTTCAAACGGTTTTATCGTGATTACCTCCTAATAAAAGGCGTCGTATCCGCCTCTGGTAGCGACGAGTGTTGTTCGATTGGTCGCAGATTTTGGTCTACCTGCCGAGGGTCAATTCCACTTCGACCGCGCCGCAAACAAACCAGTTGTCGACCATCTCATCAGGCCATTGGCAACCGCTGCGTGTTCGTTTGCAAGAACCAGCGGACATCTCGCACTGTCAACTGCTGGCCCCCTTACGGGGGGCAGGGGATGTCGCTGAAGCGCGCTCGTGGGACTGCGTCTGACCCAAAGCAGATATCGACTGAACTAAGTCTAGAGATAAGGTAGCGTTTATCCGGATTCGGCGACCATTTTACTTTAACCTACATGCTTGCATGATTTTCTAGCCACCACCGTTCTTTCGCGGTCTTAAAAACGCATGCCTGAATTCAGAGTGCGTTCTCTGCAGAAAACTCTAGTTCAAAACTCCGGATTGATGCCCTACTGCTATTTGCCTCGCTTAGCGGGCAGCCACACGTGGATGGCGACGCTTCTTGGGGCTCGGCTTACCGCTTCGCACCTTGCCATCGCCTGTGTGTTGAAACCGTTTCGGGCGAGCACGCTTATTGTGCGGTGAATTGCCATTTGAATTGTCAACCCGCGTCGGCCGATCGCGGTGATCTGCGACGAGTTCTCCATCCCCCCGGCGGTCCACACTAGGAATTGTTTGACGGGTCAGGCGCTCGATGTCGCGCAAAAAAGCGCGCTCTTCGCTGCCACAAAACGAGATGGCAACACCCTCCGCGCCCGCTCGTGCTGTCCGGCCGACGCGGTGGACGTAGCTTTCAGGGATATTCGGGAGTTCGTAGTTGACGACGTGCGTTACCTGATCGATGTCGATGCCTCGTGCCGCGATGTCCGTTGCGACAAGACCACGAATGCGCCCGCCCCGGAATGCGCCGAGCGCTGCAGTCCGCTGCCCCTGGCTCTTGTTACCGTGGATCGCCGCAACCTTGATTCCGGCCGCTTCTAAATGACGGGCAACCTTGTCTGCACCGCGCTTGGTGCGCGTAAAGACGAGCGCGCGCCGTATTGACGAGTCCGCAAACAATTCGAGGAGTAACGAACGCTTCTTCTGCGCCTCGACGTGGATGACGCTTTGCCTCACGCTATCCACTGTCTTTGCCGCCGGCGTGACGGAGACGCGCGCGGGATCGCGGAGCATCTCTGCCGCCAGCACTCCGATTTCACGGGGCATTGTCGCCGAGAAGAAAAGGCTCTGCCGCTTCGCTGAAAGCTTGGAAACAATATGCCGGATTGGTCGGATAAAGCCCATATCGAGCATCTGGTCGGCTTCGTCTAGAACAAGGATCTCTGTTCCGGATAACTCGATGCTTCGCCGTTCTAGGTGGTCGATGAGCCGACCGGGTGTTGCAACGAGGATATCGACGCCGCGGTTCAATGCGTTGAGTTGGGCTCGGAAAGGAACGCCGCCAAAAACTGCGGCAATGGTCAAGCTTGTATGGCGTCCATAAGTCTTGAAGCTTTGCGCGATCTGCGTTGCCAATTCTCGTGTTGGTGACAGAACCAGCACGCGCGCACCCCTGCGCGGGGCAGCACGGCGGTTGGCGGCGAGCCGGTGCAGAATCGGCAGCGCGAAGGCTGCTGTCTTCCCGGTTCCTGTCTGGGCAATACCCAGCAGGTCCTTGCCCGCCACCACGCTAGGGATGGCTTGTGTCTGGATAGGGGTCGGCGTCGTGTAGCCCTCAGCCTTAAGCGATTGGAGAAGAGCGGAATTCAATCCGAGTTGAGAAAAAGTGGACAATTGTAGTTCTTTCATATGTGGCCGCGCGCAGTGGCCGGCCGAGCTCGTGCTGGCCGTGCGCGATCGAACGCGACAAATCATGAGGGACGCCCCGCGTGGCCTGGGCTGTCATGTGAGATAATATCGGTGGCGCTCAACAGGAGGACGAGTGAGGAGCCTACGTTTGCAAAACGTAGCCCAACCCCCAGTCCATTTCACGCGGCTGGAGCACCGAGCCTGCCTGAGAATCTTTCAGGCAATGCAGGCTTGTCTCATGCCGCACTGCAAAAAGCAAGAAACATCGTACTTTGCTAGCCGATGCAATTCGTACCGAAGCTCCCCATATATCTAAGATGCACAATTTCGATTACAGCGCGCCGGCTGAGATGTTTGCTTGCAAGAGCCGGGGTTCAAGCCCGCGACCCGTGACCTATCACAGGTTCGCGTCCTGCGCAGAGGCGATCCGCTTTGCAATCGAAGAGCTGCCCGCCGACGTGCTATTCGGGACAGTGCTTGAGATAGACGATGACAGATTTGACGCAAAACAGATCCGCCGCCTTTACGACAGCGAACGTTATCCATTGCAGCGCCAAATCACAGGTTAGCTTCGTCGCCCTGCACTGGCTTATTGGAGTCATTCGCGCGGACCTGGGCTTCTAGCTGTATTAGGTCAGCCTACCTCCCCGATGATGTACCGGGCCATCGCACTCGGGCGTACTCCCTCCTCGCTCCGTGCCCAACCACGCACAGATATACCCGCTTGGTGCACCGTGTTGGGATCGCCGGACACCAACGGGTGCCACCATTCCAGTCCACGTCCTTCAGCGATTCGCCTGTAGGCGCAGCTGTTGGGCAACCAGGAGAGTTTCTCAACGTTATCCGGGCTGATCACAACGCAGTCCGGGACGCTAGTATGCCGGTTTTTGTAGTCGCGACAGCGACACGAGCCCACGTCGAGGAGTCTGCAGGCCAGCCGTGTGAGATAAACGTCGCCAGCATCGTCATCTTCGACCTTGATTAGGCAGCACTGTCCACAGCCATCGCAGAGGGCTTCCCACTCGGGGGTCGACATCTCTTCCAGCGGCTTAGCCTCCCAGAACGGCGTGGCGTCCTGGGGCAAAGACTTCTCGGGATTGCGCGTTTTTTTTTTACTGCTCATTGGCGATTTACATAAGTTGAGTGACCGCAGTTTCGGAACGTGGCCATGTTGGGCTAGGCCGCCATCTTTGTTGTTTTAAACTGCAGCACCTCGCCCACCTCGTTGGCGCTTTTCTCAGAAGTCGTTATTTTGAGCCTGTAGTAGGATATTCTTTTCGATCTTCTTCTGCCAGGCCAAAGGCGCGACTGCAGTTTAGAGATTGTGCTGGATTCTAAGTTAGGAGCTGACATCATTTCGTTGAGATAGACGCGTCCGCGCCAGGTAGACGGTTTGTGTGAACTCCCTGTTTTGAAGCGGATTATGAAACGTCACAGGTTCGGCTCGCGCCTCAGTGAAGACTTCGGCAAGTCGCGCCGTGAAGGCACTGTCCGGACGCTCGTTGGACCACAGTCCGAAGACGCCACCCGGTTTAATGTGGGCCGCGACTGTATTCAGACCTTCTGGCTGATAGAAAGCTGCGTTCTGCGGATCAAGCAGAAGATTTGGCGAATGGTCTATGTCGAGGAGAACGGCATCGAAGCGTCTTGCGGGTCTATTCGAGTCAAAACCCGTGGTGGAGGCGACCAACGCAAAGAAATCTCCAAGTACAAACGTGCAGCGTGAATCCTGGACTAACGCGGGCCCCAGCGGTAGCAGCCCCGTCTCATGCCAATCGATGACAGCATCCAATGCCTCGACGACGATTAGTGACTTAACGGCTTCATGCTCCAACACCGCTTGCGCAGTATAGCCAAGGCCAAGCCCGCCGATTACGACATCAAGGCTATCTCCGGGTAGTTCCGCCACTCCCAGACGCCCCAACGCAATCTCGGAAATCGTAAACAGGCTCGACATCAGAAATTCATCGCCAAGCTTGATTTCGAATATATCAACGCCCAACGACGGTTCCCGGCGCCGGCGCAGGCTGAGCGCACCGATCGCCGTAGGCCGGAAATCAAGTTCTTCGAAATACATGCTCAACGGGACCGCTTCCCTTACTGGCAGACGCTTATCAGCTTGTGTAGAAGAAATGGGCATGACTGCAGATCGCTGCCTGCTTCTAACCCAAAGCGGACATTCCCGCGCGCCGCGCTGTTTGCATTCTAGCCGAAGCCCACTTTGGCGGGTTGCTCTCTCACGTGACCGACTTGCCATTTCCTATTCATCGACGCGCGCATCGGGTAGTTGGGTTCCACAGCGTAATGGTTCAGCAGGCTCGCCTCTCATGTGATTAATCTGATTGCGCGTCGTAATGATCTACTCTGGTTTGCGTTTTCTGGAACCTGAGAGAATTCAAAATGCCTAGGTTCATTCCTACCAATTTCAGTAGCGTCCCGAAGCTGCAGAGTCGTTTGCGCGCATTCATGGGCAGTTCAGGCGGTAATTGCTAGGGTGACTCAGAACTGTTGACTGAGGCCTTTATGCTGCGGATTGCTGCCACAATGTTCATTCTCGTCAGTGTTATCACGACGGATCGGGCGGACGCTGTTGGTTGTTATGCAGATTGGTCGGTCGCCGCCCCGATCGTTAGAAAGCAGGGTCTAACGACTGTTGAGACGCTCTGGAAGCTGGCACAGTCCAAGATCTTCGGCGAAATCGTGAGGACCACGTTGTGCGAGGAAAACGGTACGTTTATCTATCAACTCTTGGTGCGCGATCCAAACGGTCGGCTGGTGAACAAGAAGGTTGACGCGCGGCAACCATTCAAGCGCTAGGATGATGGGACGAGGCCCGTTATAGTCAATTCGAGTGCGGGAGCAGATAGCATTGCGAGAGCGAACGTGCGTGTGCTTGTAGTAGAGGATGATAAGGACCTGAACCGCCAGCTCGTGGCGGCGTTATCCGAATCTGGCTACGCGGTTGACAGCGCGGGCGACGGTGAGGAAGGCTATTTTCTCGGAGAAACTGAGCCTTACGACGTCGTGATTCTCGATCTCGGGCTGCCGAAGATGGACGGCATTTCCATCCTCGAGCAGTGGCGGCGCGCTGACCGCAAGATGCCGGTTATTATTCTTACGGCACGCGATCGTTGGAGCGACAAGGTGGCCGGCATGGACGCTGGCGCGGACGATTATCTTGCCAAGCCTTTCCATATGGAGGAGCTATTGGCGCGCGTTCGCGCGCAGGTGCGGCGTGCCTCCGGACATGCCAAGAGCGAGATCGAGTGCGGACCCTTAAGGCTCGACACAAAGACGGCACGGGTGACGTGTGCCGGCCTGCAAATCAAACTCACCTCACACGAATATCGGCTGCTCGCTTACTTAATGCACCACAACGGCCGCGTCGTGTCGCGTACAGAGCTTGTAGAGCATCTTTACGAACAGGACTTCGATCGCGACTCCAACACGATCGAGGTGTTCATCGGCAGGCTGCGTAAGAAGATTCCCATTGATCTGATCCAAACGGTACGCGGGTTGGGCTATCGCTTGAGCGACGAGCCCGAGCAGGGCTAATGCCCATGCGCCTCAATTCCCTTGCATTCCGATTGTTTGCAACCGCCGCAGCCTGGACGCTGGTGGTGCTACCGCTCGCTGGGATCATTATCTACGGGCTCTACCGCGACGACGTGCAGGCAAGCTTTGATGGCCAACTGCGAAAGCTCGTCAACGCCATCACCGTGGACAGCATGGCTCCAGGTTCCGCGCCAGAGGCGCCAGAAAACCTTTACGAGCCGTTGTTTGAGGTGACGCACTCGGGTTGGTACTGGCAGATCACCCCGCTGGATAAGCCTGATGCACGAAAGCTCGTTTCTCCCTCGCTTGCCTCTGCCATTCTTCCCTCCCCTGCTATCGAAAAAGTTGTGCCCGATGTCTCTGGTGCGCGGTGGATGGATGTGTTGGGTCCAAAGGGTGAACCGCTGCGTGTGGTGGAGGTGATCGATACGCTCGGGCATGAGCCGAACAAGCCGCGATACTCAATTCTCGTGGCGGGTCCGATCGATTGGCTGGAGCATCTAGTCTCCAACTTTCGCAACCGGCTGACCACAGCGTTGGCACTGGCAGGACTGGGCCTCGTTGCCGTGACTTTGTTCCAAGTGCGGTTCGGCCTTCTGCCGCTGCGCCAGATCGGACGCGGTCTGGCAGATATTCGCTCAGGTAAAGCAAACACGCTGCAAGGCGACTTGCCCGCAGAGATCGAACCGTTGCAATTGGAACTCAATGAGCTCATTCATTCCAACCAGGAGATTGTTGATCGTGCACGCCGGCACGTGGGGAATCTGGCTCATGCTTTGAAGACGCCGCTCGCCGTTATCACTAACGAGGCACGCGAAGAGAAAGGTGGCTTCGGCACCAAGGTGGCTGAGCAGGCGCAGATCATGAGTGACAATGTCAGCCACTATCTTGATCGTGCGCGCATGGCGGCGCGGGTCAATGTAATCGGTCGGGTAACGCCTTTAGCTCCTGTTGTTGAGGCGCTGGTACGAGCATTGCAGCGCATACACCATGAAAAGGATGTGAAAATATCCGTACAATGTCCGCCGGACGCTCGTTTTAGGGGTGAGCGCCAGGACTTGGAAGAGATGCTTGGTAATTTGCTCGACAACGCGTGCAAGTGGGCGCGCAAAAATATCGTTCTCGTGGTCGAAGTTCCACCCGACACGGGTCACGCTCATAGACAACGACTGACGATTACGGTTTCCGACGACGGCCCTGGGGTTGCTGATGCCGAACGCGCGACGATCGCGAAACGAGGCATGCGCCTTGATGAGACAAAACCAGGTTCTGGACTTGGGCTTTCGATTGTCACTGATTTGGCCCAATCTTATGGCGGATCATGTGAATTGGCGCGCGGGCCCAAGGGGGGGCTTTCCGTATGCCTCCAGCTACCTGCTGCGTGAACTCCGCATCCGTGCAATTGAGGCCCGTTTCTTGCCCCATTCAGGCCGGCATTCTGTCATGGGCTGCGCACATTCGATAGCTAATGGGCTCGGATGCGCTTTGAGTGAGAAAGATCATACTAGACGGGTCTTCGAGAAAAAGAGACGAGGGAGGGTCCGCCATGTCCCCTGCGCGCTTGTTCATGATCGCACTTATTCCCATCGCGCTGTCCGCTTGCGGTCCCGATGGCCCGAACAAAGCAGACACGGGCCTAATTGTTGGTGGAGTAGCCGGTGGCATCATCGGCAATCAGGTTGGGAAAGGCACTGGGAATGTTCTCGCAACCATGGCGGGCGCTGTAATCGGTGGCATTGTGGGCAGCGAGATTGGTCGCTCCATGGACGAGCAAGATCGAATTCTTGCACAGCGGGCAGAATACGCGGCGCTGGAAGAAGGTACATCAGGCAAGCCTCGACGCTGGGACAATCCCGACAATGGCCACTACGGTGAGATTGTTCCTAGCCGTCCTTACAAGCGTGGCGTCGCTGACTGCCGCGATTACACCCACACTATTTACATAGACGGAAAGCCGCGGACGATGCGCGGCACCGCATGCCGCAACGGGGACGGCACCTGGCGCAACGTTGCTTAAGGCGGGATAGGAACGATCTCAACGTTAACTGTGGGAGTAGCCTGCGACCGCGGCACAAGACCTCGCCAGTGGGTGCGGGACTTGTCTCTTTAGCACGGCAGCCCTATTCCAGCCCTGCGGCAGGGTTTGGATGACGACATGATACTTTGGATTAGTTTTGCGGTTTTGGCAGCTGCCGTTACTTGGGCGGTAACGCGACCGCTACTGCAGGCCGCTATAACGTCGACGCGTTCTCCCGATGGGAATTTGGCCGTCTATCGCCACCAATTGACTGAAATCGAGGCAGAAAAAGCGCAAGGCTTGATCGGCGAAACAGAAGCCGAGGCGGCGCACGCCGAAGTCGCTCGCCGTCTTATTCGGCGCTCTGAAGAGAAATTCGAACTGGGGGATGAGGGTTCAACCTCCTTTCGGCGCCAGGTAGTGCTCTACGGCGCCTCAGCTCTGCCCGTTATTGGTCTCGGCATCTATCTTGTGGTCGGCTCGCCCTCATTGCCTGGACAACCTTATGAAGCGCGCCTAGCGGCACCGTTGGCGCAAGCGAGCGAAGCGGATCTTGTCGCAAAGGTTGAAGCGCACCTAAGACACAAGCCCGAGGACGGCCGCGGCTGGGATGTCATCGCGCCGGTCTACGTTAAACGGGGGCAATTCCAACCAGCGGCCGACGCTTATGAGCGCGCCATGCGCCTGCTCGGTGAGAGCCCGAAACGCTTGGCCGGCTTTGCGCGGGCGACAATCTTAGCGCACGACGGCATCGTCGTAGAAAGCGCGCAGCGCGCATACGAGAAGATGCTTGCCCTCGATCCAAAGGTGATAGAGCCGCAAGTATGGCTTGCCATTGCCAAGGAGCAGGAAGGTAATCTTGCAGCCGCCGAAAGCGCTTACCGGGCTCTACTTTCCACGGTGAGTGCAGAAGGGCCGTGGCGCACGATTCTCGAACAGCGCCTCAAGAATATTGCCGCACAAGATGGTAGTATGCCCGCCCCCGCGGCTGCGGCGAATGCACCCGAAATTGAACCAGATGAGATGGCGAAATTTCGTGGCATGAGCCCGCAAGAACGCCAAAAGGTCATCGTTCAGATGGTCGACGGCCTCGCGGCGCGTCTGAAGGCGAACGGTAAGGACCTCAAGGGTTGGATGCGTCTTGTGCGCGCCTACAGCGTGCTGGGCCGAACGGGAGAAGCAGCTTCAGCGCTAGCAGATGCGCGCAGTAACTTCGCCGGTGATGAGAACTCGCTCGTCCAATTGAACGCATTGGCACAAAGCCTAGGTATAGGTTCGTGACGATGCGTATTGTGTGTGAGAAGAGGAAGAGATGACGCGGAAGCAACGGCGGGGTGTCTTAATCGGAGTGAGTGTAATGGTGCTCACCGTGGCGGTAGGCCTCGTATTGTTTGCACTGCGCGATTCGATCGTGTTCTTCCACACGCCTAGCGATGTGGTCGAAAAGAACATCGCAACAGGGCAAAGGTTTCGTTTGGGTGGGCTCGTGGCTGAAGGATCGGTAAGCCGAGGCGAGGGGGCAAAGGTCACGTTTATCGTCACTGATACGTTGAGGACCCTACCGGTTAGCTATGAGGGTGTACTGCCCGATTTATTTCGCGAAGGGCAAGGCGTCGTGGCGGAGGGTATGCTGGCACCATCGGGCACTTTCGTCGCCGATACCGTCCTCGCTAAGCACGATGAGACCTATATGCCCCCCGAGGTGGCAAAGGCGTTGAAGGATAAGGGTGTGAAGTTAGGCGAGGGTGCGTCGCACCCAGTGGAGGAACGAAGACAATGAGTTGGGTCTTGCGGGGTTGTATTGGGCGAGGGAGTGCGGTTTGATAGTCGAACTTGGGCATTTCGCATTGATCCTGGCGCTTTTGGTCGCCGTATTCCAGATGGTCGTACCCGCGTGGGGTGCTCACGTTAACGACAATCGCTTGATGCGCGTTGCTGAGCCGGCAGCATTGTGTCAGTTCGGGCTGCTGGCGCTTGCAGCGATCGCACTTACAACCGCCTACATCTCGTCCGACTTCTCGGTCGCCAATGTGGCGACAAACTCCCACTCGACCAAACCGCTTCTCTATCGAATCTCCGGTGTGTGGGGAAACCATGAAGGATCAATGATCCTTTGGGTGCTTATTCTGGCGTTGTTTGGGGCAGCTGTTGCTTCCTTCGGCCACAACTTGCCGGCAAAGTTGAAGGCGAATGTGCTTGCTGTGCAAGCTTCGATTGCGGTTGCCTTCTGCCTTTTCATTCTCCTCACCTCTAACCCATTCGAACGTATCAACCCGCCGCCGGCCGACGGCAATGGGCTCAATCCGATATTGCAGGACCCGGCACTCGCCTTCCACCCACCCTTTCTCTACACGGGCTACGTCGGCTTCTCGATCGCTTTTTCATTCGCCATTGCGGCGCTAATGGAGGGACGGCTCGATGCGGCCTGGGCACGCTGGGTGCGACCCTGGACGCTTGCGGCCTGGATGTGCCTAACAATCGGCATCGCCATGGGATCCTGGTGGGCCTACTACGAACTCGGCTGGGGTGGTTGGTGGTTCTGGGACCCGGTTGAGAACGCGTCCTTGATGCCCTGGCTTGCAGGAACTGCGCTTTTGCACTGCGCGGTCGTGATGGAAAAGCGTGAGGCGTTGAAAGTATGGACGGTGTTGCTCGCCATTCTCGCCTTCTCGCTGTCTTTGATGGGGACGTTCTTGGTGCGCTCGGGTGTTTTGACGTCAGTGCATGCTTTTGCTGTTGATCCGCAACGCGGAGTATTCATTCTTGCGATCATGGCGCTGTTTACGGGTGGCGGTTTGGCGCTATTCGCACTGCGCGCGCGCAATCTACGCCAGGGGGGGCTCTTTGCGCCGATCAGCCGCGAAGGGGCGCTCGTGCTCAACAATATTTTGCTGACGACGGCGTGCGCGACAGTTCTGATCGGCACACTTTATCCGCTGGTGCTTGACGCACTGACCGGTGCGAAGATCTCGGTTGGGGCGCCGTACTTCAATATGACGTTTGGGCCGCTGATGTTGCCGTTGCTCATCGCGTTGCCTTTTGGGCCGCTACTCGCTTGGAAGCGGGGGGATATTTTAGGTGCAGCGCAGCGGCTTCTGTTTGCTGCGGCACTGGCTGTTGTCGTTCTGGCGCTTGCCTATGCCGCGCACCATCGAGGACCAATGCTTGCACCGTTTGGGCTGGCGCTCGGCGTGTTCGTGATGGTAGGTGCGCTGTCAGAGCTCGCTACCCGCGTGCGGCTTGGTGCAGTGCCATGGCACGAAAGTCTGCGCCGCTTAATGGGACAGCCGCGCTCAGCCTACGGCACGACACTAGCCCATTTCGGCGTGGGGCTGATGGTGGTCGGTATCGTTGCGACGTCCGCGTATCGCGAGGAGAAGATCCTGGTCATGAAGCCGGGCGAGACCACACAACTTGCAGGATATGCGCTAACGTTCCGCGGTGCAGCGCCGCGCACAGGCCCTAATTATCGTGAGGAAGTGGGCGTCTTCAATGTCGCGCGTGACGCGGACGCAATCACAGCGCTTGAGCCGGCGAAGCGCATCTACGATGCACCGCCTCAGCCCACCTCTGAGGCTGGTATCTACGCAGCCTGGCGCGGTGATCTCTATGTTGTGTTGGGCGACAAGCAAAAGGGCGGCGGATTTGCCGTGCGCATTTATTTCAATCCTCTGGTGCGCTTTATATGGATTGGGGCCCTGATAATGTTCTTAGGCGGTGCGGTTTCCCTCTCCGACCGACGGTTGCGGGTTGGGGCGCCACGGCGCACACGTCGGCCAGCCGCAACAGCGCCAGCCGAGTGAGGCGTCCCATGGCTACAAGTGGGCACCAGATCGCAGCCGTTCTGATAGTTGCTATGCTTGGATGCGCGACTGCATTGGCAGTCGAGCCCGACGAAATCTTGACGGATTCAGCGCTGGAAGTACGCGCGCGCAATATCTCCGCTGAATTGCGCTGCCTCGTCTGCCAAAACCAATCGATCGATGACAGTAATGCGCCATTAGCGCGGGACCTGCGCTTGCTTGTCCGCGATCGGCTCAAGGCCGGCGACAGCGATGATGAGGTTCGCACATATATTGTTGCGCGCTACGGCGAGTTTGTCCTTCTGCAGCCACCGCTTAACATTCGAACGCTGCTTCTCTGGCTCGCACCGCTGCTTGTCCTGCTCGCCGCTCTAACTATCGCGATCAGAGTATTTGCGCGTCGCGCTCCCAGTCCGAGTCCAACCGGCGCGTCGGCTCTCACTGGTGCGGAGGAAGAGAAGCTGCGCGGGTTATTGGCGGACGCGGAAAAACGCAACGACAACTAGTGGTTAGCTTAATCCCAAAAAAACCGAACGTGAACAGCTCTTGCGTGCGGCAGGAGCCGGCGGCTTATGCTCCCCATACGATGAACATTCCTGTTAGCGGATACGGCAAAAGATGCCTTCATTACCAACTGTTAAGGCAATCGAAAGGCTGCCGTAATGCCTCTTTAGCTAGGGGTATGGGTTCAATTCCAATCCTTCCCTGAGTGATGGAGGTTTCTTCGCATGCACGTTCAACCCAGCTCGCCTAAGGGCGCAGCACAGACTGGGCCATCCGCAAACACGGGCCTTAAATTCCGGCGCATTGCCGCAGTGAGCGTGTTGGGTGCTGGCCTGTTGGCGCTGGGCGTGACCGAGCGGCCGTCGTCGGCGGTTGCGCAGCTTAAGCCTGGCTCTCCCCTGGCTACTACGGGGTCGTTTGCGGACATCGTTGATCGTGTGAAGCCGGCTGTGGTTTCCGTCTCGACCACGAACGGCGGACCACAGCTTGCTAGCCGCAACAACCGGAGGGGCCGCCGCGGCGGTGTCCCCAGCTTGCCTGACGATCACCCGCTGAACGAGCTGTTCAAGAATCTGCCAAAGGAGTTTAGCGCACCACAGCAGCCACCGCAGCGGCCGCAGCGTGCAACAGGCTCAGGCTTCGTAGTTTCCGAAGACGGTTTTGTGGTGACCAATAACCACGTGATCGATGGCGCAACAAAGGTTCTTGTCAGCTTTGATGATCAGGAAAAATTCGAGGCTGAGTTGATCGGTACCGACGCTCGGACTGACATTGCGCTTCTGAAGATTAAGGACAGCAAAAAGAAATTCCCGCACGTGACGTTTGCGGACAGGAAGCCGCGTGTTGGTGACTGGGTGTTGGCTGTTGGTAACCCGTTTGGCCTGGGTGGAACCGTGACGGCAGGCATCGTGTCCGCGATGGCACGCGATATCGGATCGGGACCATATGATTTTATGCAGATCGACGCGGCTGTGAACCGCGGCAACTCTGGTGGCCCAACCTTCAACCTTGATGGCAAGGTCGTCGGAGTGAATACGGCTATCTTCAGCCCGACGGGCGGCAACGTGGGTATAGCCTTCGCTGTTCCAGCCGACACGGTGAAAGACGTCATCGATGAGCTCAAAGACAGTGGTTCGGTAAGCCGGGGGTGGCTAGGCGTGAAGATTCAAAACGTCGATGATGACACCGCTGCTAGCATCGGGCTGCAAGAGGACAAGGGCGCCCTCATTAGTGAGGTGATGGCCGATGGCCCCGCAGCCGACGCTGGCCTAAGGGTTCAAGACGCGATTTTGGAGGTGAATGGCTCGGAGGTCGAGGACAGCCGTGACCTTGCTCGCAAAATTGCCGATTTTTCACCGGGCGCGACTGTTGACGTCAAGGTTTGGCGCAATGACAAGGAGAAGACCGTCAAGGTCAAACTCGGCAAGTTCCCGAACTCCACGAAGGTGGCTTTGGGTAAATTCGAAAACGATGATGCCGAGGAGAAGACGGATAAGGTTGACCTTAAGCAGCTGGGTTTGACGTTGATGCCAGCGCGATCGGCCGGCGCCAAAGAAGGCGTGGCCATTGCTGAGGTGGATCCCAACTCAGACGCAGCCGAGAAAGGCTTGAAGGCGGGCGACGTCATCCTCGAGGCCGGCGGCAAGAGTGTCTCTTCACCTGAGGATATTGTTGATGCCCTCAAAAAGATGAAGGATCTGGGCCGAACGGCGGTTCTACTCCACATAAAGACCGGGGACCAGAAACGGCTTGTCCCCGTTCAGATCTCTAAGAGTTGATGAGTAAGAGAGTCTAAGATTGATGCGAGGCGGCCCATTCTCCAAAAAAGGGAACGGGCCGCCTCGACGTTGTGTAAGTGAGCAGGCAGAATGCTAACTTCAAATTACATTCGAACTTGGCAGGCCGGTGAACTAATGCGCGTTCTAGTGATTGAGGACGACCGCGAGACGGCGCAATTTCTACAAAAGGCGCTTAAGGAAAGTGGGCACTCGGCCGATATCGCCGAGGACGGCGAGGTGGGATTGGGCCTCGCAGAAGAGGGTAGCTATGACGTGCTGATCGTCGACCGTATGCTGCCGCGTCTCGATGGTTTGTCAGTCATCAAGGAATTGCGTTCTAAGGGATTGCGCACGCCGGTACTCATTCTTTCGGCCTTAGGAGACGTAGATGACCGGGTGAAGGGATTGCGGGCCGGCAGCGACGATTACCTGACAAAACCCTACGCATACTCTGAACTTTTGGCGCGCGTAGAGGCGCTGGCGCGGCGTCCGGTGCCCGAGGAGCAGGAGACTCGCTACATCGTCGGTGATCTGGTGCTCGATCGCCTTTCGCATCGTGTGATCCGCGACGGAGAAACAATCCAGCTGCAGCCACGTGAATACCGTCTTCTAGAGTACTTGATGAAACATGCTGGTCAGGTGGTAACGCGCACTATGCTTTTAGAGCATGTGTGGGATTATCACTTCGATCCGCAGACCAACGTGATCGATGTGCACGTCTCGCGGCTCAGGGCAAAGATCGACAAAAACTTCGACAAGCCCCTACTGCACACGGTGCGCGGGGCGGGCTACACGATCCGCGATGGCGCCGGCTAATCCCCTGAGCCGGGCGGTTTCGACGACCGCGTTCCGGCTCGCCGCGGTTACGGTAGCGGTCTACCTCATTTGTGCCGGGCTGATCGTTGGCCTGCTGTTTTGGCAGACGAACCGTATCCTTACTAATCAGGTTTTGTTGACGCTGCATTCAGAAGCACAATTGCTTGAAGCAGTAGCGCAAGCTGGCGGGTTGCCGGCGCTTGCGCGCGCTGTTGAAGCCCGCAGTCAGCCTGATGGTTTGGGGCTTTACTACTTGGCCAGTTCCGCCGACGCAAAGATCGCCGGCAATCTCAGCCGCCTGCCGCCAGAAATTGCTTCGAGCAAGTCTGGCGGCGTATTTCGCTACACCAAAGGAGGCAAGGCGGGAGAGAATGCACGACTTGGCGTTGCAATCCCCGTTGCGCTCAAAGGGGGTGCGCGTCTGATCGTCGGGCGCGACATTGAGGAGCAACGGCATTTTGCCGATGAGATGGGGCGCGTTTTCCTTATCGGATTCGGCTTATTGTCGTTAGCAGGTCTTGCCGGCGGGTTCGTAATAAGCCGTATCGTTCTGAAACGGATCGAGGCCATCAATATAGCGAGCCGGTCCATCATGCATGGTGACCTTTCCCAGCGCGTTGCGCTAAGTGGCTCAGGCGACGAACTCGACGATCTGGCTATTAATCTCAACGCCATGCTCGATCGCATCGAAGCGCTGATGAACGGTCTGCGGGAGGTATCCGACAACATCGCTCACGACCTGAAGACACCGCTGAACCGCCTGCGTAACTCGGCTGAGGCCGCACTGCGCGATCCAACCGGAGAAGAAGCTTGCCGGCGAGGATTAGAGAACACCATCGAAGAGGCAGACGAGCTGATCAAGACCTTCAATGGGTTGTTGTTGATCGCGAGGCTCGAAGCGGGGGCCCTAGAGGACAGCGCGGAACGTTTCGATCTCGGCCGGGTAGTGCGCGATGTAGCGGAACTCTATGAGCCAGTGGCGGAGGAGCGCCAGCTAAAGCTCGAGATTGACGCGACCGACGGTCCTGCAGTCACGGCCAACCGCCAACTTGTGGGCCAGGCCGTAGCCAATCTTATCGACAATGCTATCAAGTACTCAGCGCATGTTGCTGAGGCGCACAATACGAGTTCAGAGGTCAACGTTAGTGTGACCACTCTTGACGAGGGAATTGAAATAAGTGTCGCTGACCGTGGACCGGGTATCGCTTCTGCCGACCGTGAGCGAGTTCTAAGGCGCTTCGTGCGCTTGGAGAAGAGCCGTACTGAATCTGGAACTGGTTTGGGCTTGAGCCTGGTACAGGCTGTGGCGCGTCTGCATGGTGGCAGTGTTCGCCTGGAAGACAATGAGCCGGGCCTGCGTGTAGTCTTGACGTTGCCGCGGCGATTGGCCGAGTAGAAGCCGGCCGCTTTTCGATCAAGGACTGGCAGGCACCATGACTGCAAGGGAACTAGAGGCTCAAACATTTCTCCAGCGCATCTGCAGCGGCCCGTTGGCGATAGATAGCGAACGCGTTACCGGGGCGCTTGCTGGCTTGCGTCAAGAGGCGAAGGTATCATCTGAGCTTGCGGCGCTTATCAAGAAGCGCCCTATTTCGGACCTCCTGGCTGGCGTCTTTAGCGGCTCGCCATATCTCTCGAGTCTTATCGAGCGTGATTTTTCTCGCGTGCAGCGCATCCTCACGCGAAATCCTGAAGTCTATTTCGAGGAGCTCAAAGACCAGCTTGAGCATGATCTCGGCCAAGCAACCTCACGTCAGGATGCAATGCGTTGCTTGCGCGTCTTTAAGAACGAGGTTGCACTTCTCACTGCTCTTGCCGACCTCGCCGGTGTCTGGGATGTGATGAAGGTTACATCCATTCTGACTGCGACGGGGGACGCAGCCGTCGAAGGTGCGGTCTCTTATCTCTTTCGTCAGGCTGCGCAAGCCGGCCAATGGCTTGGCACAAGTCCTGGCGGGGTCGTTGCACCTTCAGGTTACATCGTCTTGGCGATGGGTAAGTATGGTGCCGATGAGCTCAACTATTCCAGCGATATCGACCTTATTATTTTTTACGACCTGGATCGCATCCAACTTGCGCCTGGTCTGCAGCCGCAGCCGTTCTTCGTACGGCTGACGCGCGACCTGGTTCAGCTTCTGGAAGAGCGAACGGGTGATGGTTACGTCTTTCGTACCGATCTGAGATTGCGCCCCGACCCTGGCGCGACTCAGATGGCGTTGTCGACGGAAGCCGCCCTCATCTATTACGAGAGCTTCGGTCAGAACTGGGAACGCGCGGCCCTTATCAAAGCGCGTGCGTGCGCTGGTGACATCGGTGCCGGTCAGCAACTTCTCCAAGACTTAGCGCCATTCATCTGGCGCAAGTACCTCGATTACGCGGCGATTGCCGACATCCACGCAATGAAGCGCCAGATTCATGCACACCGAGGCTTCGGCGGGATTGCGGTTGCCGGCCACAATATAAAGCTCGGGCGGGGCGGTATTCGCGAGATCGAATTCTTTGCGCAGACTCAGCAGTTGATTGCCGGCGGCCGGCAGGACGACTTGCGCGGACGTCAAACAATTGAAACCCTCAAAAGGCTTGGTGAGCGGGGTTGGATTAAGGATGCCGTCGGTTCGGAGCTAACGGAAGCCTATCTTTTCCTGCGCCGCATTGAGCATCGTTTGCAGATGGTTGCGGACGAGCAAACGCACGAGGTGCCGCAAGATCCCGCACGCTTGGAGAGCTTCGCGCGCTTTTGTGGTTACACGGACGTGGAGACGTTCTCGCGCGAACTTGTTTCTCGATTGGAGACGGTACAAGGCCATTACGCGGCACTATTTGAGGATAGCCCTGAGCTAACGGCAGGCGATGTAAATATGGTGTTTGCCGGCGGGCAGGATGACCCCGATACGGTTGCCGCGCTTAAAGACATGGGATTTTCGCGGCCGTCCGACGTATTGGCAATGGTGCGCGGTTGGCACCATGGTCACTATCGCGCTGTGCGCAGTGCGCGTGCGCGCGAGCGGCTAACCGAGGTTCAGCCATTACTCATTTCCGCCCTCGCAGACACTACGGATCCCGACCGCGCGCTTATAGGATTCGACCGCTTCATGAGTGAGCTGCCCACGGGTGTGCAACTCTTCGCCTTGTTGCGCGCCAATCCTGCGTTGCTACGCCTTATCGCCAACATCATGGGGACTGCACCTAGGCTCGCAGGCATTCTCGCGCGTCGGCGGCGGCTGCTCGATGCCGTGCTCGACCCTGGTACTTTGGGCATGTTGCCGACATTTGACGAACTCGATCGTTTGATCCGCGCGGAAGTCGGCACCGGTGAGCACGACACGCAGTATGTGCTGGACCGTGCACGCGTGGTTGGTAGCGAGCAGCAGTTTTTGATCGGCATCCGGGTGCTGTCTGGTGCAATCAAAGCCAACCAGGCTGGCGGTGCTTACGCGCTTCTGGCTGAGCGGCTCATCGACGCACTAAAGACTGAGACCCAGCGCGAGTTGGCCCGTGCGCACGGACGCATTCCCGAAGGGGCTGCGGCCGTAATCGCCATGGGTAAGCTGGGCGGCCATGAAATGACGGCGGCATCCGACCTCGATCTGATCCTCGTCTACGATTTTGCGGAGGGCGCCACTCAGTCGGATGGGAAACGCCCTCTGGCTCCAACCCAGTATTACACGCGGTTGACGCAGCGGCTCATCAGTGCGCTGTCCGCTGCAACAGCAGAAGGAACGCTCTACGAAGTGGATATGCGTCTGCGACCTTCGGGTCAGAAAGGGCCGGTGGCCACGCAGCTGACAAGCTTCATCGACTATCAGGCCAGCGAAGCCTGGACCTGGGAACATTTGGCGTTGACTCGCGCTCGGGTAATTTCAGGGCCACCTGAACTAAAAGCGCGGTTAGAAGCCGCCATCCGCGAGGTGCTCTTGCGGCCCCACGATGCTGCCAAGGTCGCAATTGACGTGCGCGACATGCGCGAGCGCATCGCGAAGGAAAAAGGAACGGAAAATATTTGGGACTTGAAACAGGCGCGCGGTGGCCTCGTTGATCTGGAGTTTATCGCTCAGTACCTGCAACTTATTAGTGCCTCCACCCATCCAGCTGTTCTCGATCAAAATACGGTTGAGGCCTATCGAAAGCTCAGAGATGCGGGCGTGCTGAGTTCAGCGCAGGCGGAGATCCTCGTGCCGGCGACTCAGCTATTGCACAACCTCACCCAGGTTGTGCGGCTGTGCCTGGAGGATAAGTTCACTCCGGAGACGGCGCCGCACGAATTGAAGGAGCTTTTGGCTCGCGCGGGGGACGCGCCAAGCTTCGCCGAGCTAGAAAATCGGCTCAAAGAGACGCTTGTTGAGGTCCACGGCCTCTTTAATGAATTAATTGCCTGATCCGCTGGCGATCTGGCAGCGACGGATCTGGGCAAATCGACCCGTTCTCATCATCAATGCGCCATTGGAAGGCCGAGTAGGCTGGCACCGGGACCAGGGCTCGCAGAACGGCCAAATCTGGCGCTACAGTGAGAGCGAAAGTGTTCATTGGCCATGCCGAGGCTTGCGGTGGCGGTAAAACGGATCGTGCCAGGTCTGAACGGTGCAAACGTAGGTGGCCCTCAAGAATCGGAGGACGCGGCCTTGCTCGCCGGCGCCGCCGACGGGAATGAGGCTGCGTTCCGTTCGCTTGTCGATCGCCATCTTCCCGGAGTGCTCGCCCTCGCGCGAAGGATGCTACGAAACGAAGCCGAGGCAGAGGACGTGGCGCAAGAAGCTCTGCTCAAGTTGTGGCGTTCTCGTGACGCGCTTGAGGTTGGCCTTTATGGGTTGAAACCATGGCTGCGGCGTGTGGTCTCCAATCTGTGCATCGACAAAATGCGCTCTAGCCAACGCCTCACAGTTACGGACGATGTGCCAGAGCAGGCAGAGCCTGCCGAGCAGCTTGCGCAACTCGAAGCGCAGGACGCCAGCAGGCGCGTCGAGGGGGCAATCAAGGTCTTGCCCGACCGACAGCGTACAGCGCTGACGCTCTTCCACTACGAAGGGCTGAGTCAGATCGAGGTGGGGAGAATTATGGGCGTTTCGGACGAAGCGGTGGAGTCGCTTCTTGCGCGCGCCCGAAGAACCTTGAAGGAAGCTTTGCGCAATGAGTGGAGGGAGTTGCTGACGAGTGACGAACCGCGGTGATGTGGTGACAAACAATGACTTGCTAGAAACGAGATCGAGAAGATGAGCAGGCAGGACAGACGGTCAGAAGAAATTGCAGCATTGGAGCGCTTACTTGAGGCCTATGGGGCCGACAGAACGCGCTGGCCCCCGCGTGAGCGCCTGCGTTTTGCGAGTCTCCTAGCCAGCGAGCCTGAGGCGCAGCGGCATGTGGCAGAGGCAGCCGCGCTTGATCGGCTTCTCGACCTGGCACCCACAGCGAGCACGGCCCGAGAACGAGCAGTGAGTGAGCGCATCATGGGAGCAGCGCAGATGCAGCAGCGCGCACCCCATCGTGCAAGCCAGGCCACACCGGCAAGCTCGAATATTGTCAGCCTGCCGGCGTGGGCACGTCAGTGGCAAATTGGGAGAGCCTTTAGCTTGAACGAATGGCCGGCCGCCGGGTTGCTGGTAGCCTCTCTCGTGCTTGGTGTGATGTTGGGATCAACAGGAACGTTGGATTCCACAATGCAGGAGGTGGCTGAGGTGGCTGGTCTCAGTTCCAACATTACTGGCAACGCACAATTCACACTGGGTGAGGACGCGGTGGCCTGGGCTGGAGAAGAACTGCTATGACAAGCGCTAACACCTCAGCATCAAGGGCCCCCAATTGTAGGCGGCTGCGTGTGGCGCTAATCGCCTCGCTCGCTGTTAACATGCTGATCATTGGCGCGGTCGGCAGCGCCTTACTATTTGCACGGCATGGCCATGGCTGGCACGGTCGCAAATCCTTTGGGCTTCATAAATTTGCGCGAACGCTACCAAAAGATCGGCGCGATGTGATCCACAATAGCATCAAAGATGGGAGAGCAAAGCTTAGGCCACTTCGCGAAGAGGTATGGTCTGCCCGCGCTGCAGCTCGCAAAGTGCTTGCCGAGGAGCCATTCGAAGAAGCAAAACTTAAGGCGGCACTGAATGTCGTTGTTGCCGCAGATGCCGATTACCAACGCGCAAGGATGACAATTTTTTCTCAAACGGCGGCGAAGCTTTCAGACGCGGAGCGGGAAGACTTAAGCGAATGGCTAGAGCGTCACGGCAAGCGACACCGGCGTCGTCGTTCTCGCTGGCGCAATGGAGATGACAGGCGGTCGACACGCTAGCTCAGAAGTGTGGGCACCGGGATGCGTGACGGTGTGACGTGCCTGTCCACGAAAAAGTCGGTCTGAGTGGCGCGATCGAGCACGGTAACAGCACCCCATCCGCGCACTGGACACTCGACTTCGAGCAATGATGAACCTTGCATCTCAAGCAGGGCGCGCGCTAGGCAAATCGCCAGCGAGCCACCCGTTCTGGAGTAGTCAGAACGTTCGTTCGAAACGTTGATATAGAGCTGAATGAGTTCCTCTTCGACGGAAGCAGCAACGATGATCCTGGCGCCGTGGCCGGCGCGTGCAATTGCTTCGGACAGGATATTGACAACGATCTGTCGCAGGACGCGCGGCTCCCCAAGGACTCCAAGATGCGCAGGGATGCGCAACTCAAGCTCGATGCCGCGTGCGGCGGCCTTGGGCGAGAGGAGTGCCCAGGCCTCTGTCGTCAATTCTTCCAACTCAAACGTTTCAGCGACATCGGAAGGGCTTGGGCGCGCTACCAGCGCCGTCAGCGCCATGGTGTCCTCGGCTGACTTCAACAATTCATTGGCGCTGTCGCGAATGTGACGGACATAGTCTTCATAGCGCGGGTCACCCACTGGGCCAAAAAGTTTATGCGCCATCATGTCCGAGAATCCGATGACTGCGTTTAAAGGTGTACGCAATTCGTGATTGACTCGCGCCATCAGCTCCGCCCAGTTTTTGTCTTTTTGCTCTCTAGCCATGCGTGAACGCGATCCCGCATAGGCGATTTCGGCGATGCGCTGGGCGTGACGTTCGAGCGCGATTTCCGAGTCAACGAATGTTGCGCGATCGGCGGTAGGTTGTTTGCTAGTGCTAACAAGGCGCGTTTTGACTGACGATCGGTTGCGGGCAGAGGGGATGCCGAGGGCAGCAACAGCAGCGCCGGTGGCGAGTAGCAGACCGGCGAGAATGCCGTAGGGCAGGAGAGGTGAGAGCAGGCCAAGAGCGGTGAGGGGGAGAGCTAGCGCGAAGCTCGGATGACAACGTTGTAGAGACCGCAACAGTGAGCGTCGAAGCACGGCTGCATATTTCAACTGAGGGGCAGCAGCCTCCCAGAGACTAGGCCGCACGCGCAGGCTAGCGGACGTTGTCCACGCCATTCGTCTCTCCTCACCGATTTTTATTTAAGATGCCCCGCAGACCCGAGCGAATCTGCCACCCCGAATCACCCTGATCATTTGACACCATCGCGAATCGCCTGTCGAGAGGGATTGACTCTATCAAGGCAATAAATTTTCAATCGTTACGATTCGAGTATCTTGGAGACGATTTCCTGTACGTCGTGCGACGAGCCCTTGGCTTTGGCGATACGCTGCAGTGCTTTGCGAGCTTGAGCCTTGCGGCCCGTTTCGAGCGCGCGCCAGCTTCGGAAGGCGCTTAGCATACGCGCCGCAATTTGAGGATTGAGGCGGTCGAGCGCTATGACCTGGTCGGCTAGAAATTGATAACTGGCGCCATCGGGTCGGTTGAATTGCACAGGATTGGCCATAGCAAATGTACCAATAAGTGCGCGCACTTTGTTGGGAGCGGCCAACGAGAATAATGGATGCTTGGTCAACTTCTTGACCTGGCGCAGCGTTGCCGCGAGCGGTGAATGGGCTTGAGCGGCAAACCACGTGTCAATGACAACGTTGTCCGCCTTCCAGTGCTCGTAAAAATCGTTAAGCACGCGTTGGCGTTCCATCCCGCCATGCGCCGAGAGGAGGAAAAGCGCGTGCGCCTGATCTGTCATGTTTGAGGCTTTAAAGTAGTGCTTCGATAAGCGGGTTAGATCTCGGTTTGTGCGTCGCGCCGTCAGCAGTGTCAGTGCGCCGTTGCGCAAAGCACGTCGGCCAGCACTTTCGGCGTCCGGAGAGAATGGGCCGTCCTCCGCCATCTCGTCGTAGATAGCCTCAAGCAGAGATCCGAGTGTGCGTCCTATCATGCTAGCCAGCTGGGAGTGCGCGCGGTGAATGAGCGTTGGGTCGACGTTTTTACTGATGACGCGTGCAATATCGGACGAAGAAGGCAGTCTGAGCAGCTCGGCGCGGTAGGCCGCTTCTAATGTATCGTTCCTGACGATTTCGCCTAGGGCTTTGGCGTATAGCTGCCCCTTGGACGCGCGCTTGCCTTTTGCCAGAAGCCGGACGTTCTCGACAAGAGTTCGTGTGGCGAAGTTGTTGGCTGACTGCCAACAATTAAACGGATCCGCGTCGTTAGCCATCAGAAATGCGACGTCGTCATCGGATAGGTTGATTGTCAAATTCACCGGCGCGGAAAATCCACGTAGCAGTGAAGGAACAGGACGGTTTGGCACGTTAGTAAAGCGGAAGGATTGCTTGCGTTTGGTAATGGGAAGCACGCCATCGTCGAGTTCCTTGCCGTCTTCAAGTTTCAATGCCACATCGTGACCGTTTCCGCCCAGCAGACCAATTTTAAGAGGAATGTGAAGAGGCTTCTTGTGGGGCTGGTCGGGGGTCGGCGGGAGCAACTGTTCCACGTCTAGATTGGCCTGCCTCTTCGCCTTATCGTAGCGAAGCGAGCATACAAGCTCCGGTGTACCCGCCTGGGAATACCAGAGTCTAAACTGCGTAAGGTTTGTTCCGCTTGCATCCTCAAAGCAAGCGATGAACTCATCGACCGTTGCTGCCTGCCCGTCGTGGCGATTGAAATAGAGGTCCATTCCTCGCCGAAAATTCTCGCGACCGAGAATCGTCTGGATCATGCGCACAAGTTCAGCGCCCTTTTCGTAGACGGTGGCCGTGTAGAAGTTGTTGATCTCGATGTAGCTCTCAGGCCGAACAGGGTGTGCCAAGGGCCCAGCATCTTCGGTGAACTGCAGCGACTTGAGACGGCGCACGTCGAGAATGCGCTGCACGGTTTCAGAGCGCTCATCCCCGGAGAACTCTTGATCGCGAAAGACGGTCAATCCCTCCTTGAGGCAGAGTTGAAACCAGTCGCGGCAAGTAATGCGATTGCCGGTCCAATTGTGGAAGTACTCGTGCGCGACGACGCTCTCAATCGCTTCAAAGGTCGTATCCGTAGCCGACTCGGGTGACGCAAGGACCAGCCGATCGTTGAAGATGTTGAGCCCCTTGTTCTCCATCGCGCCCATGTTGAAATCGGAAACGGCGACGACGTTAAACACTTCAAGATCGTACTCGCGGCCAAAGCGTTCCTCGTCCCACCGCATGGCGCGTTTTAGCGAGTCCATAGCCCATGCGGCGCGCTCCTCCTTGCCGTGCTCGATGTAAATTCGGAGGTCAACCTCGCGACCCGAAATGGTGCGGAAGCTAGAAGCGATGGACGACAAGTCGCCGCCCACGAGAGCAAAAAGGTAACAGGGCTTGGGGAATGGATCGTGCCAAACTGCATAATGCCGTTTTCCTCCAACGATTAGGCCTCGCTCAAGCAAGTTGCCGTTTGCCAGCAACACGGGTGCTTCCTCAGGGTTTGCCTCAATGCGGACGGTGAAAGTGGCAAGCACGTCTGGGCGATCGAGAAAGTAGGTGATGCGCCGGAAGCCTTCGGCCTCGCACTGCGTGCAATAGACGCCGTTGGTGCGATAGAGGCCCTGCAACGCTTTGTTGGCTTCTGGATTTACGAAGGTGACGATCTCAAGTGTGAACGGTTTTGCTGGCGTTTTGATGAGTGTCAGCGAGGTGTCGGTTAACTTGTAGTCGGTCGAGGCTAGTTTTTTCCCATTGAGTTTGATCTCAGCAAGCTCAATGTGGGTGCCGTCGAGGCGCAGAGGCGCCTTTTTACTTCGTGCCTTCGGGTTTGCTCGTACGCTTAAGCGTGATCGCACGCGCGTTCGGGTTGGATGCAGTTCGACGTCGAGATCAACCTTGTTGATCAGGTGCGCGGGCGGCCGATAGTTCTTAAGAAGGATGGGGCGGGGCGTCTTGGGTTTCATGCGCGTCTCATGGGGTGGGTGGTTTGAACCGCGCCTAATCAGTCATGTTTGGGCGTCACGAATATAAGCACGTCGGATTGCGGCGTCAGGAGCAAATTCGAATGAGGCAGGCTCTGCTCGCTATTACAAGCTAGCTTGTCAGGCCCAACGACCCGCCGCTGCCTTGTCGACGAACCAGATTACCTCGCCGATGGGGCGAATACGCCCGGCAGGCACGGAGGTGTCACCCGACCAGATCTTGTCCAGCATGTCGCGTTTGTCTTCGCCTACGACAAGAAAGGCAACGACGCGGCTAGAATCGAGTGCCGGGTAGGTCAGGCTCACGCGTGGCTGAGGCCGGCCATGCGGCACTGGTGCCACCCAATGCTTCGTTTCTTCTAAGACCGGCTGACCAGGAAGGAGCGACGCGGTGTGCCCATCAGGGCCGAGCCCAAGGAAGGTGAGATCTAGCAACGGCTGATCGATGCGCAAGCTCTTGGCGCCATAGAGCGACATGAGCATAGCTTCATATTGCTCGGCTGCCTCCTCGAGCGTCACACCGTTTGTGGTAACGGGGTGCACGTTCTCCGGCGGCACCGGCACGTGAGAGAGAAACGTAGCGCAGGCCATGCCGTAATTGCTGTCGGGGCTGGAAGGCGGCACGAAGCGCTCATCTCCGAGGATCCAATGTACCCGTTCCCAGGGGAGGTGGCTGCGCACCGGCTCTTGGGCGAGAAGTTCGTACATGGGTTTGGGCGTATTGCCGCCGGACAACGCGACAACTATGCGGCTGCTGGCGGAGCGAGCGGTTGCACACAAATAGTCTGCGCCAGCACGCGACAAGCTAGCGAGGTCATCCGACACACGAAGTGTTCCGATTGCCGGCTTCATGACTTTACCTCCTGACCAAGCATGCGCGAACGGCTGTGTTGTTGCTCAGACAACGCTGGTTCGAGTGCTTTTTGCGGATCACAGAATAACAAAGCATTGAATGAGATCGTACTAGTCGATGTGATACCGTGCGAGCTCTGTGTCGGCTCGGCAAAATACCCGATGGGCTTGCCGAATGCCGCAGAAACTGACCATATGAAATTCGGTACCTGGGAGACCCGGGATGTCTAGTAAAGACAGCAATATCCCTGCCAATGAGCCGCTGACGCTGGCCTTCGATATCGGTGGTAGCCACCTGAAGGCGGGCGTTCTCTCGACGGCCGGTCAAATGGTTAAGGACCGCGTGAGGATCGTCACGCCACATCCGGCTGAACCGGAAAAGGTGGTCGAGGGCCTGATAGGACTGGCTCAGCAACTCGGCCACTTCGACCGGATTACAATCGGTTTTCCTGGCGTGGTTCGCGCTGATACGGTTCTTACCGCTCCTAACCTTGGCAACAAGCTGTGGCATGGTTTTAAGCTTGCCAGCGTCATCTCAAAGAAATTGGGCAAGCCCGTCCGCATGTTAAATGACGCCAGCGTTCAAGGGCTTGGGGTCATTACCGGACACGGTGTCGAATGCGTTTTGACGATGGGCACTGGGATGGGGTTTGCTCTGTTCGTCGACGGGTGTCTGGCCCCGCATCTGGAGATCAGTCAGCACCCCTTCAAGGGCGGCAAGACCTACGACCAGTATGTCGGCGCAAAGGCGATCGAGAAGATTGGGCGTGGCCGCTTTAACAAACGCGTGAGAAATATCATCGAGGTTCTCGAAACCGTCGTGATGTATGACGTATTATACATAGGCGGCGGCAACTCGCGGCTGCTCGAACCACCCTTGCCTGATAACGTCAAGACGGTGTCGAATAAGGCCGGCATCACCGGCGGGGTGCGCGCTTGGGATAAGCGGATGGACCATGCGTTTGATGAGTCGCCCCCTTCGCTCGGCCCGGCACTGAAGAAGAAGTGCTAGCTCGGACCCATTGCGGCGCGGGCGCGAAATTATGAGTTCTAGGTCCGCCGCAGGCTGGCCAAGCAGCGAAACGAAAACGTTTGCAAAGGCCAGGTAGGCGTCGCGATGGAAGGCCAAGACAAACTCGACGAACTTGCGATCAACACCATTCGCACCCTATCCATCGATGCTATTCAGAAGGCCCAGTCGGGGCACCCTGGTACCGCGATGGATGCTGCCTCGACGGCCTTCGTGCTGTGGCAGCATTTCCTCCGCTACGATCCCAAGGATCCCGAATGGATAAACCGCGACCGTTTCGTTTTATCGAGCGGTCACGCGTCGATGCTGCTCTATAGCTTGATCTACCTGGCAGGAATCCAGGCGAGTAGCCCATCGTACAAGCAGAAAGGCCGCGATGCGGTCACGTTGCAAGACATTGAACTGTTCCGCGAAGCGGGAAGTCGCTGCCCTGGGCATCCCGAATACGGTTGGACCAGCGGGGTCGAGTCGACGACTGGTCCGCTAGGACAGGGCGTAGCGACTAGTGTAGGCATGGCGGTTGCAGGCAAGTGGCTAGCTGCGACATATAACAAGCCAGGCTTCGATATTTTCGATTTCAACGTCTATGCATTGTGCGGTGAAGGCTGTCTCATGGAGGGGGTCTCAAGCGAAGCTGCATCGCTTGCTGGTCATCTGAAGCTGTCGAACCTTTGCTGGATCTTCGACCAAAACCACGTGACGATTGACGGCCATACCGAAATTACCTTCACCGAGGATGTAGAGGCGCGCTTTCGCGCCTACGGTTGGAACGTCACACAGGTGGCGGACGCCAATGATCTTTCCCAGTTGGGCCATGCGTATGGGGAATTCTTGGCGACCGAGGACCGGCCGACGCTTATCGTTGTGCACAGTCACATCGGTTACGGGTCTCCGGACAAGCACGATACGCCAAAAGCACACGGGGAACCGCTGGGTGTGGAGGAGGTTCGTCGTACCAAAGAGTTTCTCGGCTTCGACCCTAACAAGAACTTCGTCGTTCCCAAAGGCGTGCGCGAGCACTTTGGCGACGTTATGGGCAAGCGCGGAGCAGTACGCCGTCGTGACTGGCAGGCGATGTTTGCAGAGTACGCGAAGAGGTTTCCCGACCTTGCCGCGCAAATTGATCTCATTAGAAAGCGCGACCTCCCCGATGGCTGGGATAGCGCGATCCCCACATTTGCTCCCGATGCCAAAGGTATGGCAACACGCGAAGCATCGGGCAAAGTCCTGAACGCGATTGCCGAAAAAGTGCCCTGGATCATGGGCGGCGCCGGCGACGTAGGAGGCAGCACGAAGACGTTGCTTCTCTTCGACGATGCCGGCGAATTCCAGTCGTATAGCCGGCTTGGTGACTATCGCGGTCGCAATATGCGTTTTGGCATACGCGAACACACGATGTGCGCGATTGTCAGCGGCATGACTTTGACAGGTGTGCGGGCCTATGCTTCCGCCTACCTCATCTTTACTGACTATGCACGCGGTGCGATACGTCTGGCGTCGCTAATGGACCTGCCTGTACTTCACATTTGGACACATGACTCCATCAGCCTCGGCCAGGATGGCCCGACGCATCAGCCGGTTGAACAGTTACTGTCGCTGCGCGCCATTCCCGGCATGCTTGTGATCCGCCCCGCCGACGCCAACGAAACAGCGGAAGCCTATCGCGTCATCATGCCCTTACAGAACCGGCCAGCTGCGTTGATCTGCTCACGCGAACCGCTGCCCGTTTTTGATCGCTCAAATCTCGCGCCGGCGAGCGGGTTGGCGAAGGGCGCCTATGTTCTCGTCGATGCACCGGACGCCAAACCGGATGTCATTCTCATCGGAACGGGTAGCGAGGTAGCGCTCTGCTTGGCCGCCCGTGAGCTGTTGGCGGCGAACAAGATCAACGCACGTGTGGTCAGCATGCCCTCTCGGGAATTGTTCGAGGCGCAGGATAAAGCTTATCGCGACACGGTGTTACCACAGGCTATCGAGGCGCGGGTAACCGTGGAAGAAGGCTCCTCCATCGGCTGGCATCGTTACGCTGGTACCAATGGGATCGTGCTTGGCGTGGATACCTTCGGCCTGTCGGCGCCGATCGATGTCGTTAACAAACACTTTGGATTCACGCCGGAGTGCGTCGTCGCCGCGGCCAAAAAGGTTTTAGGTCTCGGCCAGTGACGTGTCGCCCCGTGGCACGTTTAGAACGAAAACAAAGCGCGGAGAGAAAAGATGCAATTAGGCATGATTGGCCTCGGCAGGATGGGTGCCAACATGGTCGTGCGATTGATGAAGGCTGGGCACGACTTGCACGTGTACGACACGCACGCGACTGCTGTGCAAGACTTAGCCGCCAAGGGTGCGAAGGGTAGCACCGACCTTGCGACATTCGTCAAGGGGCTATCAAAGCCGCGTGCGGTATGGATGATGGTGCCGGCCGCCGTCGTTGATGCTGTTTTGGACGACCTTGTGCAGCATTTGGATCCAGGCGACATCGTCATCGACGGTGGCAACTCCTACTATCACGACGATCTGCGCCGCGCCAAAGCGCTTAAGCCCAACGGGATGCACTATGTCGATGTTGGCGTCAGTGGTGGTGTGTGGGGGCTGGATCGCGGCTATTGCATGATGATTGGCGGAGAGGACGATGTCGTCCAACGGCTCGACCCGGTCTTCAGGGCTTTGGCCCCTGGTGTCGACGAGGCGCCGCGCACGCCGGGAGCAACGGGTGAGCCAAGCGCGGCTGAGAACGGTTACCTCCATTGTGGTCCCAACGGCGCTGGCCACTTCGTCAAGATGGTGCATAACGGCATCGAGTACGGCGTCATGGCGGCTTACTCTGAGGGACTGAATATCCTAAAGAATGCCAACGCGGGCAGGCAAAAGCGCGATACGGACGCTGAAACGACGCCGCTGCGGAATCCTGAACTTTATCAGTATGAACTCAACCTACCGGAGGTCGCGGAGGTTTGGCGCCGTGGCAGTGTGATCGGCTCCTGGCTGCTTGATCTTACGGCAAGCGCGCTGCGTGATAATCCGGACCTATCGAACTTTGAAGGCCGCGTTTCCGACTCCGGCGAGGGCCGCTGGACGTTGCAGGCGGCGATCGACGAGGGCGTTCCCACACCGGTAATCAGTTCCGCCCTCTTTAGCCGGTTCTCTTCGCGTGGTGATGCGGAATTTGCTGACAAGCTGATGTCGGCGATGCGCTTCGAGTTCGGCGGCCACCTTGAGAAGAAGGCATCATGATACGATCAGCCAGTGAGGCTTCAGACGCGCTTGTCTTCTTCGGTGCCACCGGGGACCTTGCCTATAAGCAGATCTTCCCCGCGCTCTATCGACTCGTGCGCGATGAAGGTTTGGCGACACCGATTATCGGCGTCGCCAAGCGGGGCTGGAACCTCGACCAGTTGAAAGGCCGAGCGGCCGATAGCGTAAAGGAGCACGGCGGTGACATAAACTGCGATGCCTTCAAGCAGCTCTTGAACCAGCTTCTCTATGTGGATGGCGATTACAACGATCCGAATGTGTTCGCGGCGCTGCGCCAGCAATTGGGCAATGCCAAGCGTCCACTTCACTATCTCGCCATCCCTCCGGTGCTGTTCTCAGTCGTCGCGTCCCAACTCGCCAAGTCGGGATGCTCTAAGAATGCCCGGCTCGTCGTCGAGAAGCCATTCGGTCACGACCGGCAATCGGCAGGCGAACTGAGCCGAATTCTCGACCAGTACTTTTCTGAAGCCGATATTTTCCGCATTGACCATTACCTCGGTAAAGAGCCGGTGCAGAACATCCTCTACACGCGCTTTGCCAATTCGATGTTCGAGCCGTTCTGGAATCGCAACTTCGTTCGCAGCATCCAAATCACGATGGCCGAGAATTTCGGCGTGCAGGATCGTGGTAAATTCTACGACGCGACCGGTGCCATTCGCGACGTCATGCAAAACCACATGCTGCAAATACTGGCGTCACTGACTATGGATCCGCCCACCGGTCAGGAAAATGAGGCGATGCGCGATAGAAAGGCGAGCCTCCTTAAGGCGGTGCGGGCACTCGACCCTGAGCATCTCGTACGTGGACAGTACGAGGGATATGACAAGGTGCCCGGCGTGCGCGCCGGCTCGACCGTGGAGACCTACGCGGCCGCCAAACTCGAAATCGACAACTGGCGCTGGGCCGGCGTTCCCATCTTCATTCGCACGGGCAAGAAACTGCCAGTCTCCATAGCCGAGGCGATCGTCGAATTTAGGCGACCGCCGCGTGAGACATTCGGCGAAATCGTCACGTCGGGATCCGGCCATATGCGCTTCAGGATCCAACCAGACGTCACCATCGCCCTGGGAACACGCGTCAAAATACCCGGCGATCGTATGATCGGCGACGACGTCGAACTGATCCTCTCGCGGCAGCCAGGGCAAGACATGCCGCCCTATCAGCGCCTACTCGGTGATGCGATGCATGGTGTAAGCGAGCTGTTTACGCGGGAAGATATCGTCGATGCCGAATGGCGGATCGTCAATAATATTCTGGGCAATGCAACTCCGGTATACAAATATGGACCCGGCACGTGGGGTCCAAAGGGAGCTGAACAGCTCGTCGGTTCGGATGGTCCCTGGCGCAATCCTGCTCCTGCCGGGGGGGCCTGATGCCGCTTGCGAACGATACCGTTTTTTTGTTCGACGTGGATAATACGCTGCTCGACAATGATCGCGTCAAGTCCGACCTCAAGGAGAAGGTCTTGCAAGACTTTGGCCAGGAAGCTTGCAACTGTTTTTGGGCCATCTATGAGGAGCAACGCAAGAAGCACATCTATGCCGACTTTATTGGCACTCTGGAGCGCTTTCGCCTGGAGCACTTACACGACCCAAAGGCCCTGCTCCTCTCCCTTTGGATGATGCACTACCCATTCGCCGATCGCCTCTTCCCAGATGCGCTCGCGGTTGTGCGGCACGTTAGCCAGTGGGGGCTACCGGTCGTTCTGACCGATGGTGACGGAGTCTTTCAGCCCTATAAGCTGGAGCGTTCCGGTTTGTGGAATGCCTTTGATGGTCGCGTGTTGGGATACGTGCAAAAGGATCAGGAATTGGAGGCGATTGCGCAGGCCTTTCCGGCAAAACACTACATCTTAGTCGATGATAAGCTGAAGCTTCTTAATGCCGTCAAGGGCATTTGGGGCAACCGCGTCACAACTATATTCGTAAAGCAAGGCCACTATGCGAACGATCCCAATGTACTCGCAAGCGAGCCGGCCGCCGACGTTTCGGTCGATCGCGTTGCGGAACTTATGATGCACGATTTCTCCACGATCCGTGCAAACTGACGAGGAGGATGCAGTGAAGGCAACGCAAAAGCTACACGATATCGGGCAAAGCCTTTGGATCGACGACATCACGCGCGACATGCTCGACAGCGGGACCCTGGCAAAATATATCAGCGAGTTCTCCGTCACCGGTCTGACGTCCAACCCTACGATATTCGATCGCGCTGTAACCAGGAGCGACAAGTATGACGATGAAATCCGTCGATTGATGAAAGGCGGATTGAAGGGCGAAGCACTGTTCTTCGAACTAGCGTTACAAGATTTGTCCCGCGCGGCTGATTTGTTTCTACCTGTGCACGAGCAAACCGCTACGGTCGACGGCTGGGTATCGCTCGAGGTCTCTCCCTTGCTTGCCTATGACACCAAGGCGACAATTGAGGAGGCCAAACGGCTTTACAAGAAGGCGGGGAAGCCGAACCTATTCATCAAGATTCCTGGCACTAAGGAGGGCCTACCGGCAATCGAGGAGGCGATCTTTTCCGGCGTGACCGTGAACGTCACGCTGCTGTTCTCGGCGGCGCAGTACACGGCCGCGGCCGACGCCTACATGAAGGGCCTTGAGCGGCGCGTGGAAGCGGGTCTAAGCCCGGACGTTCGCTCTGTCGCTTCGGTCTTCATCAGCCGCTGGGATAAAGCAGTCATGGATAAGATTCCCGACGCACTGCGCGACAAGTTGGGAATTGCCGTCGGCAAAGAGTGCTACAAGGCCTATCGCGATCTGTTGAATTCCGATCGTTGGCAGCGGTTAGAGTCGCTAGGCGCGCGTCCACAACGCCTACTATTTGCGAGCACCAGCACCAAAGACCCCAAGGCGCCGGACACCATGTATATCCAGGCGTTCGCTGCCCCCAATACTGTGAATACGATGCCGGACGAGACGCTGCTTGCCTTCGGCGATCATGGAAAAGTAGAGGGAGCGCTGTCGCCGGACGGCGGTGATTACGCGACCGTTCTCGCCGAATACGAAAAGGCTGGGATTGATGTCGCCGCGCTGGCCCAGAAGCTGCAGGACGACGGCGCAAAGTCCTTTGTCCAATCGTGGCAGGACTTGCTCAAGGCCATCGACACCAAGTGCCTGGCGCTGACATAGAGGAGTCCGACTATGGCGTCCGGAAAACTTATTGATACCCCGACCTGGAGGGCGCTTGTTGCGCATCAGGCAAAGATTAAGGACGCTCACCTACGCCAGTTGTTTGCCGATGACCCCAAACGCGCCGAGAAATTCACGGCGGAAGCGGTCGGCGTCTTACTCGACTATTCCAAGAACCGGATCGACGACGAAACAATTCAGCTCTTATTGCGGCTTGCAAAAGAGTGCGGTGTGGCGGCGCGGCGCGATGCGATGTTTCGTGGGGAAAAGATAAATCCGACGGAGAAGCGGGCGGTGCTGCACGTTGCATTGCGGGCGCCGCGCGGTGAGGTGATTGAGGTCGATGGGCGCAACGTCGTACCTGACGTGCATTCGGTATTGGACCGCATGTCTGTCTTTTCCCAAAAAGTCCGTGACGGAACGTGGAAGGGGCACACGGGCAAGCGCATCCGCAACGTAGTCAATATCGGCATCGGTGGCTCTTATCTCGGGCCGGAGATGGCCTACCTGGCGCTGCGGCCGTTCAGTGATCGCAACATGACCTTCCGCTTTGTCTCAAACGTGGACGGTGCAGCCTTTAGCGAAGCGACGCAGGACCTGGACGCGGCTGAGACGCTGTTTATCGTTTCCTCAAAAACGTTCACGACGCTGGAGACGATGACCAACGCTCAGACTGCCCGTAGCTGGGTGGTCGAGAAGCTCGGCGCGGAGGCGGCCGTTGCCAAACATTTCGTCGCTGATTCCACCAACACGGCCGGAGTGGAGAAGTTCGGTATCGAGACGTCCCACATGTTTGAATTCTGGGATTGGGTCGGCGGGCGCTACTCGATGGACTCGGCCATTGGGCTTTCGACCATGATCGCCATTGGTCCGGAGAATTTCCGTGCCATGCTTGAAGGCTTTCATGCCATGGACCGACATTTCTGCACGGCACCACCGGAGAAGAATCTACCCATGCTGATGGGTCTCTTGACCGTGTGGTATAATAACTTTTTTGGTGCCCAGACACTCGGCATCATGCCCTATGCGGAACACATGTCGCGCTTTCCCGCCTACCTGCAACAGCTGCAGATGGAGAGCAATGGAAAGCATGTCAATCTGGGCGCCGATCACGTCGACTATCAGACCGGGCCGATCATCTGGGGCGAGCCCGGCACTGATGGGCAGCACTCGTTCTATCAGTTGATCCACCAAGGCACAAAGCTCATCCCTTGCGATTTTATTGGGTTCATGACGCCGTTGAGCCCGCTTGCCGATCACCACGATCTGCTGATGGCCAACTTATTTGCGCAGGCTGAAGCGCTTGCATTTGGCAAGACGGCGGCCGAGTTCACAGAGGAAGGGTCCCCGGATTTCCAGACGCCGTTCCGTGTCACTGAAGGCAATCGTCCCTCCAACATGATCCTTGCTGAGCGGCTTGATCCCAGAACTCTGGGCACGTTGGTTGCGCTCTACGAACACAGCGTCTTTACGCAAGGCGCTGTCTGGAATATCGATTCGTTCGATCAGTGGGGCGTGGAATTGGGCAAGGTTCTGGCATTGCGCATCATCCCGGAACTGCAAGACGCCACCGACCCGCCGCTTAAGCATGACAGCTCCACGAATGCGGCGATTAAGCGCTATCGCGTTCATAAGGCGCGCAGCTAACGTCCCTTTACCAAAGCAAGTCGTATCGACTGCAAGACCTAGCGGTTGGCCAGGGCCGCCTCCATGTCGGGGATAAGGGCCGCTATACTCTCGTCGCTAACCGTAATGAGACCATGCAGCGGCATGTCGAAATCAATAATAATCACAATTAGGGCCGCCAGTACGAAAGCAAATGCGCTCATGAGCAAGCGAAACACGGTGCCGCGAAGTGGGGCAAGCAGCCTAATATGCCGTGCCGCAAACACTGAAGGCTACTCTTTGCGTGAAGTAACTTTCTAGAAAGATAGTTTGCCTGGCGGTTAAGTAGATCGCGTCAATCTGTGGCAAATTTCGTTTATCGATTCAACACGATTTTCTTTCTTCGAGCATATCGTTCTCACCGTGTCAGTTCATGGAGTAAGGGCGATGGCCGTAGCGCATGATTGCGTCCGCGTTCACTCGCAACGAGTGCCGAGTTGGTTTAATAAAATTCGGGGGGGGCTTGCCAGCTTCGGGCGAAATCATCTCACCACTCAGCTTGTCCGTTTCGCCGGTGATCGCTCTGGCAACGTTGCAATGATGTTCGGCTTGACGGCCATCATGCTGTTCATTGCGATTGGTGGGGCCCTCGATTTTGGCCGCTGGGCGCATGCAAGCGTTCAGACGAAGGCTGCGATGGATGCCGCCGTTCTACGTGGCGGCCGCGCTTTGCAGACTAACAACGAAGACACAGCCGCGGCGATCGCAGCAGCCGAAAAATTCTACCAAGAGAACGTCAAGACGCGGCTGAAGCTCAAGAGTGATTCGGTCGTCTTCGATGTCGTCGACGATGGGACGGCGATGACGACGAGCGGCCAAGCCTGGATTGAGACGACGTTTCTGAAGCTCGCCAACATCGACCAGCTACCATTGCTCGACCAGGCGGGGGCGGACTACTCCAAGGCCACGATCGCGGTCGGTGGAAACGGCACCGAAAGCCTTGAAATTGCAATGATGCTCGATGTCACAGGTTCGATGTGCAGCCCGTGCTCGAAGCTCGAGGACTTGAAAGTGGCGGCGAAGGATTTGATCGACATCGTCGTCCTGGATGACCAGGGCAGTAACGTCGCAAAGGTCGCGCTGGTACCGTTTTCGGAGGACATTCTCTTGCCAACGAGCGCGCTCGACGCCGCCCGAGGCACCGGATTGCCTCAGTCGAAGACAGTCACATATTGGC
>Ga0209013_10000126_pt1 | contig 59018 bp, 95 predicted proteins | sample Cruoilmetagenom2_FD_187291 | JGI IMG/M metagenome (GOLD analysis project Ga0209013, IMG submission 187291) | Oil polluted marine microbial communities from Coal Oil Point, Santa Barbara, California, USA - Sample 2 (SPAdes) (version 2) | ecosystem: Environmental > Aquatic > Marine > Oil seeps ...
TAATATTGTGTTTTCCCAAACAGATTGATTCGCTTCACCAGGGTCTCACGTAATACTCCGTCTACTAACACCGATGCACCGCCAGGATGGAATGATAAAAACATTTGGTGGTCACCCGTATCAATTTTTAATGCGTCTGGTACCTCTTTTATTTGGTTCTGCTGCACATCAATTTTATAAAATCGTTTGAAATATCGTATAATATTTTTATTTCGCGTATATTCAGCAGAATCATGAGAAAATACAAAAATCTCGGGCACATATTGTAAAAACTCTTCATAGTTGCATTCAGCAATTAACATGAACAGATTGAATCTAGGGTCCGATTCATACCTAGATATTTCACGATATAGGCGCTCTCTTCGTTCTTTATTCATTAATGTGCCATACAAATCCTCACGTGTCTTGCGCTCAACACAAAGGCCTACAAACATATCATAATCGTCAAGATATGCCACATAGTCCCCCGTTTGTCTATACTTCGTGTCCTTTTTCTGTTGCATGGGGATGCAACGCAGCTTTATCTCAGATTCCAGCCATGGGGTGGTTTCATTGTTTGCGACCTGTACAGAAATGTTTAATAGATTTGACCACTTGGTCAATTGCCGGGAAAGCCGGGCATTTGTTTTGTCATAATCTGGGTGACAGTCTATCAGCCCGTTCAGTTCATCGTGTGTCTGTAGTATGTCATCCGCATAATCTTTAATTCCTTTTGTCACTATCAACACCTCAAAACTACATATTTAACTGGATTTTCAGGGTCATAGTTATCTATTGTTTCTTCTGCATAGCAGACATTGCCTGCTATTTCGTCAATTTTATTATCCTGCATCGCAACACCGACCGGAAGGTGTTGTGGCATCGTTTTTAATTCAGATATCAATTCTTTTACAGTTACCATTATATCGCCTCAGTGCTGCGGTGTGCTGCAATCAGTTCCTAGATCGGTATGGTCTACCAACTCAAGTAAAAATCTTGATACATGTGTTTCAACAATTGAATATGGTATGAATACCCTTTTACCAGTATCAAGATTTTTCAGTTCATATCCTTTTTTAGAAATCATCATCATCCCTCCTAAATTCAATAAAATAACTTGCGACTATGCATTCATGACAATTCCCATGTTCACATATCTTACCAGAAATCTCACATCTGAATACTGTTTCAGCAAAACACAAAAAGGGTATTTGTATCATTATGTTTCCTCCAGCTTTTCAATAATTTCTTTAAGCTGTTGCTTGCGTCCAGCCAGCTCTCCGCGTTGGAATTCAGTTAAAATAATGAATTCAGGTATTTTGGATTGAATATCTGTAATGTTGTTAGCTATTCGTTTTAGATCGGTTATCATGTCAACCATGTGTTCACCACCAGTTCATTGTTGTTTAGGTTCAGGTAACCCTTTGTCTATGTCCTTAGACAATTCTATAATTTCCTGTCTGTGCATTTCGTCTATATTTCTGGAAATCAGTTCATCTAATCCTATACAAATATGTTCTATGTTTTTAAACGTTAGACCTGAAATTGTATATGTTATACTCTCTTCACATTTTACCATTGTTGTCACCACCGTATTATTATACATTCTACTGGTTCTTTTGGCACACCATTCAATCTGAACAATACATCCCGCAGTGCCTCTCCTGTGGCTGGGCTGATGTGGTCATATTCTGCCAATCTCGCTGGATACCAGGATGTCCACGTATGTAATATCCCTTCAATGAACATTCCATCATTTGTGATCTCGGTCGGGATCACATCAGATACAGTAACTTCTTTTCGCCATGACCATTTAGAGCGATATGGAAGTCCCACCCACCCGTGAAATGTAATTACATCTCCTGGATTGATTGGCCTGATCGTTCTTATTGTCTGTCGGCACTTACCGTTCTGTACTGCTGTGATCTTAGGCTCATATGTTATAGCCATCACATGTCGTCTGGCCATGGTGTACCACCACCTCATTGTTTCGTCTGAATTCCAGGCAGGATAAAGGATCGTCCTGCTTGCTACATTCCTCACACGCCCACGTTACTCCGTGTGCGCTGCATCCTATGATCATGTTTATTCCCCCATGTTTACCATTTCCAGGAATGCCCGATTATATGCTATCCATAGCCCTGTCCGTGGATTCAATTTATCTGTATATGATTTTGTGGCCAGCCCCTGAAAGTGTCGCACAACCGGGCGGTTCTTTCTATGTATGACTAGCACAATTTCAACTATTGTATATTTCTCAATAGTTGTAACGTTTGAGATTATAACAATAGACAACATATCAGGTACATTAGCTCCATATAGCTTCCTACACGTGTTGCACATGCCTGGCATTAGATTTTTATACCGCTTTTTGTGTGCATTGAATAATTTAGCATTCAGTGCTGGTGAAAGAGTGTGGCTCATGTAACCACCCTCCCGTCTTCGATATGAATTGCCACGTTGTCCATATCATTTATTACTTCCATCCACAGTTGATATTCATGTTCCTCTGCAAGGTCCTTCATTTCCTGCATACTGGAATCATCAAGCAGACTGGCATCTTTCAACCACAATACTTTCAGGTCTGGGTTTAATGCCATACCGATTCTTGCTGATATCTTGCGTTTTTCACCGTCCGATCGCTGGGAAAGTGGGATGCCCTCGAAAGTCACTCCGTTTTCATCAAAGCCAAGTCCAGGCACAGGCATATTCGCCCCCTGGATGGTCTTGTCTTTTAATTCATCAATGGCAGTCATATCTACAGTCAGCGCCAGGCTATTTGCCTTGGTTTCGTTGATCTGTGCTAGCAATCTCCTTCGCTCTTGCTTTTCCCTGACATGCTGGTTAATTATCTCAGCATCCTCTATCTGACATTTGAACTGTTCCAGGTCTGGGTCTATAAGTGAATCGACGGTTGTTTGTAGAACATCAACATCGTTGTGTATTTGTGCTACAGTCTCTTGCTGATTACCTATTGCCTCTTGCAAGCGTTTGATCTCATCTTCCATTGATGCCAGTGTTGCATTTGCTGTTTTTTCCGATTCAATGAGATAAGATAAATCGATTCTTTTGTTCTCATTCGCTGCGATCTGCTCTGATGCCGCTTTCATTTTATCTGTTATGTCAGCAGTACTTATCTCGTCGTCAGGAACCCCGAGCCGGTCCTGTATCCCCTCCATCTGTCCGGTAAGCTGCTTGATATCCCGATTTACCAGGGTACGCGTATCATACAGTTCCTTTCGCTCTTTATCAAGCTCATCGATGTCAATCGGAAGATTGATTAAACTTAACAGCACCTCTTTCTGCTGTTTATCTGACAAACTCGCATACTGCATTGGGTCAAATGATATTATCCCCATAAGCCCATCCAATAGTTTTTGGGGACTTTTGTACACCATTCCCCTGTTGTTTTCAACGACAAGAGAAGATTTTTCATTTGTGAATTTCCTGGTAACGATTATGTCACCAAGATCAATAACAATCTTCCCAGAATCTGCGCCCTGCCGCACAGGCAAATGGATGGCGTTTAGTGCCTTGCCGCTCATCCCAACCACAAAAGAATCAATTACTGTGCTCTTGCCTGCGCCGTTTGGGCCTGATAGGATAATTGTGTTACCCTCTGGTGTGATCTCTGCCGCTTCAATCTTCATGAAGTTTGATACGTTGAGTGATACTATGTTCATATATTCATCTCCTCCGCAGATACTTCTCCAGCAGCCACCATGTCAGATATTGCTCGGTTCTTAGCCCGTGTGTGTGCTGTTGCATATGTATCATGCTCTAAATGAGCAAAATTGCGCTCAGAGGTCGAACACATCCCAACACCCTCTGTGGACCTACCATTTGGAGCATGGCATACTACTTTTATCTTCCAGGTCCACCCGTTTCCTTCTGAGTGTTGTGTTTGTACTTCTTCAACAATCTTATCATTTAGATTGAAGAATGTTGCAAATTTACGCCATGCGGACTTTTTCTTGAAATCTTTATTCCCTATTTTTTGGAAATCTGATGGTTGTAATATTGCTTTTTGGAGTTCCTGAAATTCATTCCATGCGGCTATTGCATTAGACGCAGACACCGCCGGCCTTACAATATCTGTTGTTGTAAGGACAGGTATAATATCAGTAGTTGATGTTTGCTCTTCTTCTGGTTGCTCTGCCTCCTTTTGATAGTGCATGTCAGGTTCCTGCTGCCCAGGCATGGCCCCGGTCTTGGCATCTGCAATTATCTCTTTAACTGACATGATGGCCGGGTCTTCTGGGTCATCCACTCGCCCTGAGCCATCTTTGAAATATACTGATGTGCCATCGACAACTAGTTTCATATCTCCATGTGATTTGAAATATACCCCATCCGTTGGAGTAGATTCAAAACCGGATAGCTCGAGTGCATCTCTTACCCATTCATTCTGCTGCCCTGCTGTTGGTTCTTGATTATCCATTTATACCACCATCTCTCTTCTAAAATCTTTTGTGGTTTTAAAAACAACTTGTCCCTTACCAGATAGCAAAAGGCCGATCATCAACGCCGCACAGTTCGGCATTGATCCAGATACCACAAATATTATCTCTTCGTCTAGTGATTCAATTGGGACTTTTGACAACACCCACTCTCTGAATTTTGTCATTGATTCTATATGCAGGGACTTATTCCCCTGATACTCTCTAATCTCTCCGACAGACGGAGGGATATTGTTTGTGTTTATACTTATTTCTAATGTCATAATTTCATTTCCTTATATTATATGTTCGATGGCGCCGGATTTGAACCGGCTTCCCTTCACTCACTATCCTCAGCAGCAGATATCTACTGACTGAGTTGAAATATCAGTTATGTGCCATCGATTGTGTGGGTGGTCTGCTGGCACCACCCAAGCCATCATTGCGGAATGATGTGGTTTCTGCATTACGTCAAATCATTTGTTACCTCCTTGTTGTTTCGATTATTGCCGATCTGCTGGGGCTGGAGAATCACAGTGTATAAACTGAGCCATTATTTTCATTAGTTTTTGATACAGTATATTCTAGTTCCAAATTATCACCACCGTTATTTATATCTACTTTGATTATGTGGAGGGGATCGCACCACCCCGGATTTGAACACGGGTGTGGTACATAGTGAGTGCTGGTATGCGGAAGAGAGAGACACATACCAGCAGATTGATTATAACTCTAGGTCTGGTAAACCACTTACGATTCCCAGTACATAGTTTCGTTTCTCTTCAGATAGATTGAGTTCATCAGTGAGTGGCAGGCAGTCTGCTTTTGAGAGTCCCAACCCGACCGCAACATCACCGATCATAATGACGTATCCCCATGCGTTTCTTTTGTGGATTGTTGCCATTTCAATTGTCATGTCACCCTCCTAGACTTTCTTATAGTCCATGTTGGTTTTCGTTCATTTGCGGCACTTGTACGTTCCCACCGCCTGTTTTTAACACCCTCGGTTCCAAGTGGCATCATACCACCCAGTTGAATCTGTTTAAATCCCAATCGCTGTTGTCATCAACACAACAGCTATTATCACACACTGGAGTATCACAATAATAATGGTCCTGTATTGGCACCCCATATGGCCGTGATTCAAACATGGCAAATTCACCACATTTTGTGCATATACAATGCACTGATTTTACACAGTAGTTTATTTTCTGTTTATGAAGGTACTCCTCCATCTCTGCCATAACCACATCAGAAAGACGTGGGTTTAACTTGAATATGTTGTTGTTGTTTGTCATTTCATACCACCCATTGATGGATATAAGGATCATGTTTTTGTGGTTTCTTGCTTTCTAAACATTTCAACATTTTCATTAGTTTTTGATCAGATATTATATCTCCGTCTGAATACAGATTCCCCTTGCAGGAAAACTGATTCACCAAAATATCATTGTTATTTATAGATAAAATGATGTTTTTGTTTTTTCTCAATTGTTTGGTTCTGATTATCATTTCATATCATTCCTGGGCGTTGCGCATTATTTTTACTTATGCGCTTTCGCCCTATACTCTAATACAACTCAATACTATATATAGTTTATGCTTACACCCTATTACCTAAAGTATATAACAAATGAGTGTGTATATGTACCTATCATGACGTTTGAAAAAAAATATGATGATAAAGATGTAATTAAAGCGATTAAAGTTTACAGTGATACAGCCACTGTAGCACTCATAGCAAAAGAAATGGATTGTGCTAAACAAACCGTAACAAATCTACTCAAAGAGATGATGGTCAATGGTTTGGTTAAACGGATAAACCGTGGATCACATAAAAAACCTCAGTGGCTATATCGCCGGACAGCGAAGGGGATTCAGACAACAGAGGTGATGGAATGAGCGGAAGCAGGGAATATGCAATCGAGGATGCTGTGGATTTCAGGCACATGGTCAAAAACGGTATTGAGGCACAGGTAAACTACCAGAACACTGTAATCAAGGCTGATACAGTGGGAAGTGTTGCTATGTTTTTAGGGATCAATATCAAAAAACACGTTATCCTGGTTGCCCAGGACAAGCGTGATAAGTTCCATGAGTATCCATTATTGGAATTGGTACTCGAAGGGCTTGACCTTGCGCCGCCAAGCAAGGTATACTATAAGTATAGGCGAGTGCTATTGGCTGATTTTGGTGATTTTGTGATCGGTATTGCTCCTGCGATTTAGGTATATCCTATATATAACACAATCTATATATAGAATAACATCATAGTAGTAATTACCCGAGAGGGTAGGAATGAAACAAAATATGATCAATGAAAAAAAAGCACACGAACTTCTTAGAATATATCAACGTTGCAAAAATAGAGAAGGGTTCGAGGGAGACCCGTATTGGGATGGTGCAATCCATGCAATATCGGAGGTTCTTGAAAAATGACAACTGAACAAGGTGATTTACTCCGCTGCCTCCGGTGCGGGAAAGAATGGCATCAGGGGGGGCAGAATCCTCCTAAGAACTGCCGGTGGTGTATATCTCCACTCTGGAATTCTAAACCCAGTCGGCCGGCCACAGTGCAGCGTATCCCAAAAACACTTGAAAATTCCAGCCCAGTGGATTTCTTCCAGGGTGTGCGGGTTTTGCACAAAAACGGCAGATATGGAACAGTGATCAGTCCTAAAACCGGGATCGAATCGACTACGCTTGTTACCTTGATTATAGACAATCGAAGTATCATGACAAAAGTTCCGATTGAAAAACTTAAAATTGTCCAGGCGGTGGATTGAAATGATAAAAAGAAAACCGTGGCGTGGTTGCTGTGGCAACTGTAATAGGGCGCCATCATTGGCCGGACCAATTGGGAAAGATGGTTTATGTAGCTGGTGTCGTAGGAGGGGGTATACAAATGACAGATAAATGCCCCAGATGTGGTAGACCTTTAGAGTATGAATCCCTGCCGGGTCCGATCCTAATACAAAAGGCGTGCCAGTGCGGCATGCCCGAGAAGATTATAACAGGAAAATCACAGATGAACAAGGCCCGGGTGGAAAGATGAAATGTAGATTTGAACTGTATTGCCACGCCTGCCATCACCAATGCCAGACCACAATGGTTATTGATTGTGATGGGGATGTTCCCGTCGATGCTCCGGATATATATAAAATGAATTGTATGCTAGGCGACAGACCCGCCACCTGGGAATCTGATGATTTATGAACATTGAAGATTTAACCCCGGGCAATGTAGTGGAGTACCTTCACCCATACACCCGTATGGGCAAAAAGATGGGCGCAGACGACGCCAAGTTCGGAACAGGCAGGTTTGTTTCAATTGATAATAAAAATAGAATCCTGCTTGAAAACACCTTAGGAGATCAGTGGAAAATCTCTGAACACTGGATCAGGTGGGACCGAACAGAATATTATAAAGCATGTGATTTAAATGAAAAAATTTGAGACAGAACAGTATGGGGGATATCTACATATTTATGTAGACGGGTGGTCTATAAAAACAAAAGACAAAGACATTTGCAAGCGTGAATATAGTAAATGGCTTGATGAATGTAATGAAGATTAATTATTGAATAAAAGTGAGAGGTTGGGGCAGAGGAATGAACTGCCCCACTTGTTTGAAACAACTGTGGACGGGTAGTGACACCGTCCTGATTTTCAGGTTGGATGAATCCAGTTGGATTACAATACCAAGTTGACACTGATCGGTTATATAGTTATTTATTCTATTCAGTCTAACCCAGACGTAAGATGAATCCCTTTGTACCTCCGGAATTCATTATAATATTCCTCTGGCAGTATGTACATAAAATAAGGATAATTTGAAATAAACCCTAACTGCCTTCCTGTCAGTGCCACATCATATATCAATATCTCATAAATGTATCCTAGATATTGCTCTGGAACCCAAATATAATTAGGGTGCCCAATATAGTTTATCGCATTTGCCATTGACGTGGATACAGTATATGTTGTGCCACCTGCAACACCGTCTACATATCCTGAAATGGTGGTTCCGCTTCGCACCATTGCCACGCTGCTAATATCATTTGCTGCTGGACTGCAACCAAAACTACCTTCTGTTGCTCCCCAATCAATCCCCAATTCACCCGAATTATTGTAATTATGTGAAAATATCGGACTACCATTATTTGAAATAATTGTTTTTGATGTGGGTAGCCCACCAGCATCTGGTTTAATCACTGCAAAATATGTGAAATCACCAGTCACGATGTTGTGATTTAGTGTAGGTGTATCCACTCCTCCACCATTGAAATATAATCCATCCTGTTTCCAGGTGGGATACGTTGAAGGCGAATCCACAAGATCACATGCAATCCTGTTGTTGCTCAAATCATGTGCTTTCAGCCCGGATCGCTCCCATAACGGCAATGCTAATACGGGCTGTGGCATCCCATACTTGCGACAGTTGAATGCCACTATCGAGCGCATGACACCAAGTGGCGCCTGCCATATGGGCTTGTTGTTAGGGTTCCAGGGCTGAGTAGGGATTATCATGTAGTTACTGTATACGTTTTACACTTAAGTGTGTTTCCTGTTGCCGCCAGGGCCGCCCCTGTGCTGTTGACCACCACTGGAGTATATTTCACAGGATCAAGAAGGATGTGTGGTGATACCGCCAGGTGTGCTGCTGACGTTTCCGACACGCCCATGGAGGCTACCAGATAATCAGATAATGGTAGGTCTGTTGTGCTCCCGTCCGTGCCGGTATCCGCATAGTTCGTGCCGTCGTAGCTCGGGACCAAATAGACATCCACTGCTGGGTTGGTTTGAGATGACAGGTCTACAGACGCCAGGACTAATTCAAGTTCAACATATAAATATCGGTTCGTGCTGTTGTCTATTGCAGTCCCACCCACATTTACGGTTACATTAGCAAGTGAATTTAAGTCAGTATCCATGAGCGTCTGTTCATTGCCCGGGGCTGAGTATACCGAGTTAGTCATTAGTCTACATCACCTTCATAGCCATAGAATTCCAACTTAGCGGATAATTCAGTAGTTATTTTATCTCGCTCTGTTGCATATGCTGTTTCAACCTCTGATATGCGCTGTTGGTTTGTCAAATTAATACTGGAAAATTTGATAATAACTGCCTGCTCAACGATTGCACCAGATTTCATAGCTGCTATCTCAGGGCCCGGGATATTTATCAAGTTGCTTTCGATTGCATCTGCACCGCCACTGTATGCTACAAGTGATTCCCTCCAGGTATTCCCGGCCGTGTTAGTTCCACCCGGAACGGGAATATGGAATACAGCAGAAATTGTTTTATTGTCTGTTGCTACTTCTTGTATATGATAATCGCTCATGGTGGTTATCTCCTTCCTTTTGTTGACTGATTCCTACAAGTATCAGTTTGATTCCTGCCTCTCCCGCCAGACTTGCGGCCAGTCTGACTTCCGTCCTTTCGTCCGTGTGTTGTCATTATTCGGTCCTCTGTATTGGTTTATTGTTTCCAAAATACCAGCCGATTATGATCAAAGCCAATTCGTTTGGCATGGTTATTTCCTGCCCTATAATTGCTTGATATCCCGATACGAGGATGGTAGGTACCACCACAGACAGGGCGATTAGTTCATCAGTATTTTCAGATAGTATGCTCATAATTTCACTTATCCCAGGGCTTAACATTGCTTAGATGCAAACCAGAATCTAAATTCATCATTGCATCTTCAGCAAATTTAACCCTATTATCAGACGATTCGATTATTTGATCCAATACTTTTCGTATATGGTCTACTGTTGCCCGTTGTATTAGCCACCAATCATTTGTTTCAGTCATATGTGTTTTCACCTTAACCAGTTTCTCCAATCAGATAAATTTAAATCTTTCCATTGATGCCACTTCATAGATAGAATGAATCCTGCGATTATCATTGCCAGCCCGTAATATTCATGGCCTGCCACGTCAAGCAGATCGTATCCATGATACTGGAACAAATGCTCAATCAACAAAGCAGAACCACCTACTATAAGGACTAAAGATATCAGTTGCTTATAGTATGGATATGTCCTTTCTTTCTGTTCCTGAGACATCTCCCACGGAAGGGACGGGCCGGTCATGGTCTCAGTACTCTATGGTAGCCTCGTATTCCCCGTATGCCAAGCCCTCAAACACAACTACACCGTTGTCTCCTGTTGTGCCGGTAGTCATGTCATTTGTATCGTCTACCCGGGTCAGTGTCACCGAGCATCCCGCTTTTGGGGCGTCTGCGGTATCTACATATTCAAGTGATACCATGCCAACTGCATCGGGTACTACTATTCTCGTTTCTGTTACTTCGCTATCTACTGTGATTCTTGTTGTGTATTTCATTGTTTCTTCGTCTCCTGGGATTCCATCCCATATCTGTATACGATCTAAAGCATAATATGTCATTTCGGTTGGGTGTTTTGCGCTGAAATTACCCTGGATTTTCATGTGATTTACTTTGGTACATGACCCTATTTGCCCATCTTCTGCGATCCATTCTTTTGTTGTGTTTTCTGTAGTTTCATTTTCTACATCAAACCAAGCACGAATAATTCCATTATTGAAATCTATATAAAATGAAAACTTGTGCCATTCACCATCATATGCATTGTTTAGATCAACTGTTTCGCCTAACCACAGACCTTCATCCCCATGATAGAAAAACATCCTTGCTGAATCGCCGTTGCCATTATAGCCCAAATGCATAAATATTGAACCGTTTCCATCCGTGTTCATTACTATCCATTTACATCTACCCCCATCAGCAATTGTTTTAAAACCTTTGTTGAATCGAGCCCTGAACGTGGTGTATATTTCGCCTGTTGTAATGTCTCTACTCAGATATACGGAACCATCACCACACATATCTTCCCCCGCTCCGATGTTGTTAGCAGGCTGGACATGCCCTCGTGTAATTCCATCGACAGGTGGATTAAGTGGATATTCTGAACTGCACGATTGTAGCATGAACTTAGATCCGGTTAATGGATGCCATCCATTGTACTCTTCAACTACTGTAGTAGCCTCTGCATGTTCTGTACAATATTCAGAGTACCCAGATGTGTAGATATATCCTGGCGTGCTATCAATGCTTCCGCCCCAGTCTTCAAAATCATAATCTAGTATTTTTTTCACACTGTTGGTTTCATCTGCATCAGGGATATCATCCCATATTTCCATGCTGTCCAGCCAAGTCATAGCTGTTCCTGTTCCACCCGTGCCGGATCGATTGCTTGGCCACCCTACCTGTACTAAACCAGGGCCGGGTGTGGGTGTTTTTCTATAACAAATCTCATTTTCTATTCGCTCGATCTGGCCATCTATTTTCAGCCAGAACACACCGGTTGATGTACAATCTGCAAATTCAGAACCACATGTGCATTCAGTTGGTGTCCAATCCATAAATACTTCGAATGTATGCCATAGATTATCATCTAAATTTTTAGATGTTGGGAAGTATTTATTATATGTATAACCATATGGATTTTGAGAGATAATTGAAAGCAACCAAGCTTGGGGTCCTAGTCTGGATAATGTAAGTACAAAATCCCCTTGATCTCGATAATTTACATATAACTGTTTAGATAAATACCCACCCCAATTAATATCGGTCTCATATTTCTGTATCCATTTGAAATATGCTTTGGTTCCTATACCAGATTCCCTCAAATTGAACCTGGATGTATTCCCTATGTTGGTCAAAACTCCAATTGTTCTTCCTGATGCAGATTTAAACAAATCTGTTGTTAGACTGTGCTGTCCGGTACAGGATTCATCTGATTGAAAATTATTCAATAAGAATTTGTCCCTGTATTCCTGATAGTATGTTCCATACGATCTATCACCTACGCATTCGGTAAACGTTTCGAAATCTTCATTGAATATTAGATTTGCCATGTTAGTTCCTTTGCCTATGTGTCAACTGGTACTTTCTGCATGTTTAACCCACCTTTACAGCCTGACTTTTTGCTCTAAACATTTTTTGATCCAGTCAACTGCTTCTCGGGTGCGTTCCACATGTGATTTGATTTCGGAAATGTCTTCATCGGTTTTATCGATTTTTGTGAACAGGATATCTATCTTTTCAACTTCTTTATCTATGCGATCTTGGGCCAGACATGCGTGTTTATCCACACGTTTATTTATCCTTTCGTGCTCCTGGCGATCCCACCAAAAATAAGCACCCCAAGCCGTCATAAGAGCACAAAAAACTAAAGCGGTAATAACTGACATGCCACTGTTTTCAATTGGAACAATATCATAGAAGCTCATGGTCGTATAGATATGTTTTTTATTTTATATATTTTTCGAGATAACATTCAGACGCTTACTTATATTCGTTGTGGATTATGAACGATGCGGAATCGCCGGAACCACTCCAGCCGGATATCGATAAGTTTGCCTGGACGGTATACACTCCCTCCTGGTCAAAATCTCCTGCCACGACTGTATATTGAAGATAATTTGTATCGTAGATTGATGCAGTCCACTCTACTTCAGTGCCGTCCGGTTTTTCAACTTTCAATATCGTGTTAGTTGCGGCTGAGATGTCTTCTTCACAATCTACAGTGATTACAGTTCCAATATCACCTACATAGTTTTTTGCCATGCTTCAGCCCTCGAATGCGAAATCAGATGTTACCGAAATTGTTCGGCTAAGTGGAGATGATAATACAATCTCGTTGAATGCTTCCACGCTTGGTGGTACTTGTGCCGCAATACCCCGGTATAGCTCTACTATATGCTGTTTATCTACTCCTGATATAGTTCCATCCGCAATGGGTAATACTCTCAGAACAGATCGCCGCTTATCTTCTGAATCAATAGCCATGGATAATCACCTCACGGACCGCTTACCATTTCCCCTTTCGTGAACGTGGTTGCATCATCTGATACTGTAGCCTTTGCTATGACCGTTCCAGCATTGTTTTTCAAACTCAAAGTGGAGCTTGTCTGCGTTACCTCATTTCTGAAATACATGTACATATACATTATAGCATCTTCAAGCGTGGGTGTGGCTGCGGGTGCGCCCTGTGCCATTTCGCTGATTGTATCGGTTTTGATCACATCAGATACTTCTGCATTCACACTTGCCTTCATGGTTGCTGTGAGATCTCCACTAGATGGGGCATTAGTCAAATTTGTGACTGTAGCCAACGTACCAGCGGGAGCCAGTCTACTTGAAATAGTAGTATCTAGATTGGCAATTCTAGAATCACCCAGTGCTGTTAGTCCGGCCCCTGCAACCCCAATCTCTGTTGTATCTGTCTCGATATCAGTTTGTTTATTTCTGATATGTTCTAAGGTGTCGGTTCCTGCTGCCCAGGTTGCGCCCTTTATCTCTGTAAAAGCTGCTACCATTTCTGTATTAGTAGGTGGGTCGTAGTCGGAGAGTGCTGTGTCAACTTCTGTATTTACATCTGCTGTGGATATGTTGTTTAGTGCCGCCACTGTGGCTTCAAGTGCGCAGGCATCAAGGATTGTGTCTAGTCTGCCAGCATTTGCCCAGTCTGTCTGTAATTTGTTGGTATCTATTAAGATAGCATCTACATTTGTATCAACCACGTCTACCTTGCCATCTGTTGTTGTATGGAGTGCTGCTGCTGTTCCAGCTACATCAGGAATTACTTTGTTTGGTGCATATAGAGCTTGTAAAGTGGCAAGTGTAACACCGTCTGCGCCCGTAATCGTGTCGAGGTCTGTCTGTGCTGTTGCCAGCGCTGCAGGTAATGTTGTCCCGGTGTCTGTAAGTACATCACTAACTGTTTTTGATAGTGATCCTGCTACAACGTGATCTGCAACCAACTCATCTAATACCGCATCAGCCACTTGTCCAGCGGTAGGTGCGGTTGTCCCTGGAGCAGTTACAAATGTTTTTACACCATCTCCTGCCAAAATTGTGAAGTCGGGAGCTGAATCAAGTGTTATTGTCTTTGTTGCACCCGTATAAGCCGAAACTTTCCGAACGCTAGGATAATCGTTATTGGAAGCATCATATACCACAATTGCTTGATCTTTATATGCATCATCTATATCCGAACCTGCTGTTAATGTGAAGTGGGTTTGATCAGTTACTGCCGCAATGGTTGTGTCTATCAACACATTCGGATTACTTGCAGCAGCACTCCATGCAGCATCTCCTCTATCTCTAATTGCTTGCAAGGAATCAGTAGTATTAACAAATGTACTCCAGTCTGCAGTAGCTCCCAGAGATGCTAGCTTGGCAATAATAGAATTATCAACTACATCATCTGCATCTGCAACAGCTAAAAGATGGTCAAGATTCAAAGCAACCATAGCATCATTACATTCACTCTGGATTTCTGTATCCCATGCACTATTCCAAGGCAATGCAGTAAGTCCAACACCAAGAGCCCCTATTCGAGCAAAAGAATCACCTGTTTGAACTGTATGACCAGTTAAGGTTGCTACATTCGTGACATTTGCCACCGTATCCGCTGCAGGATCGAAGTATGAAGCAGCTACAAGCGTCCTGGCGTTGAACTCTGCTACAGTGGGTATATCTGCTATATCTGTAGGTAAGTTGGCAGCGTCAAGTTCTGCAAGCCTTGTTTCAGTGCATACAGATGCGAGTGCTACCGCGGCAGTAACCCTTGTAAGTAATGTATCAACGTTGGTGTCAACTGTTGAGATCGAATGGTCTAAAAATGCCGCTTTTGCATCAGTCCAAGTAACATCAGTAAGTGCAGTGGCCGCTAGAGCTGCGGAATCCGTCCCTCTCATGTCGGTATTAGTGGTAACGGTGTCGGTAAGGACAACCCCCTGTACTTTATTGGTCGCAGGGTCATAACCAGCATCAGCAAAATCCTTTAGATCGGTTGCTGATTGGGCATCTCCGCCTATTTGCGTTATGTCTGCGGTAAGTACATCAGTTCCAAGAACGAGAGAATCATATACATTGGCAGGCACTATCATAAATTCTCTCCAAACTGCCAGGGCGCCAGATTCATGAACGGAAACTCTTAGTTTTCCAAGTGTGCCTGTGTCTGTGGTATCAAGCGGCACTGAATAGTTTCCTACTTCCATATGCGTTGCGCCTGCTGCGTTGTTTGTCTGCGCAAATGCGCCCCCGTTTTTTGATAATCTTATATCTGCCTGGGAGATTGTAAGGCCGGTTTCTTGGGTATTGCCGTCTGTGCTATCCAGCATTGGACCCATTACTATTGTTGCTGCTGTTGATTGTTTGAGAATGTCCATTATTAAGCTCCCATCATTTGTTTATAATGCTGCATGAAAACTGGAATTGTAACACCAGCGGGTGCAGCCAGCGGCTGTCCGTAAAGTTCTTGCGGTACTTGATACATGAAATAAGGGTAAGTATTAAGAAATTGTACTTGATATGGTGTAAGGCACGCATTCCATAAAATCGGATTGTTTATCAAACCCCCGAAAAATCGTTCTAAATCACTTCTTACACCAACTGTAAGGTTACATGATGTAGATGCAATTCCATTTGAGTAAGCTAATGGGTTTGCATCTAATAAACCATCAACATACACCCTCATGTATATTCCATCGTATGTACACACACAACGGTGTAATTTTCCGTCAACAATATCAGTATTTCCATACAAACTCGAATAATTAGTGCCATCAGATGATAACCATAATTTTAATCTCTCTCCATCGGAATCATCTATATCCATCCGGTATTGACGTTGGCTTGTATCGGGATTCCACTTTCCAAATATATCTTTATCCGCTATTATACTTGTCGTGCTATATTTTATCTCTGCTGACATAGATATATGCGTGTTCGTTCCAGATATATCAATCGAGCCATGATTAGGAACGGTGATATAATCACTACTCCCATTAAACTCTAACCCAGCAGCACCACCCACCCACTCAGGCACACCTACAAGTGTTCCATTGTTTCCATGACCACTAACGTCAAATGCCTCGTCACCATTGCCTTCCCAGAACGGCAAAGCCATAACCGGGACGGGCATATTATATTTTCGACAGTTATAAGCAACTATCCACGGGTCTATGTTCCAGAGTCCAGGTTTGACATTAGCAGAATGCATGTGGTTCTATAGTCCTGTGTTCAGAGTATATGCTGAGTATGTATAAACATCTGGGCCGTCCGTATCATAATCGGCATTGTATACTATCCGAAGCCGACTGAGTGATCGACAGTTGATATTAAGTTTCCACTGTGCCACTACCTCGGCCCTGGCATCGTCTATGTCCATGATTACGGATGCGGCTGCGGTCTGTTCGTTAGCAAGCCCGTCTAATATCGTAATAGTATCGCCAGCATCTCCCGAGTTCGCTGTCTGGAATACCACTTCCGAATTTGCAACAGTCGTATTTTTGATGAACTTGAACTTTCCATCATTGTCTATTCCCGCTGTTTCGGGGTTGGTACAAGCGATTACCGTTTCATCCGCCGGTTCTGTAGCATCGAGAGCTAAAGGCGTAACTGGCGTACCGACTGGCCCCACTAACCTCAGTTCATTCACCCAATCATCCTTTGCTGGGGATGCCTCACCAGTGGACTGAATGATTATTTCTGGCTGGCCGGTGCTGGCGACTGCTTCACCAAGTACCGCTTTGATTGCAAGCGTTACCTCGTATGCGGTTGATACATCCAGTTCTGTACCCAGCCGAACGGCTGCATTAGCGGTAAGCGCCCATTCATCCAGAACGGTTTGAGAACCTTTTGTTAGTGCCATTTAGACCACCAATCCTGCCTGTACATTTGTCACAGCATTGTCCAACGCAGGTGCAGTGAACAGGTTTTGCTCGGATTCATAGGCGTCAATGTCTGCTTGCATCAAAGCAATAAATTTATCGGTTTTATCTGCAACAGAATCCCCCGAACGATACTTGACTGAATAATCTTTATTGATCAATTCCTCTGCCCCCTCACTTAGAACCATGTTCATAGTGATGTTCCACATTTTGTCCATGATTTTAGTAACTGATTTTTTTGTTACAGTTGCGATCGCCATAATTATTCCTCATAATTCTATTGTCTACAGTCCGCCCATTTTATGAAAGTTCACATTACCGTGTCTGAGTGTATAATTACCAGTAGCTCCAACGTTTTTGATTATAAATGAAACTTTATCTCCTTCATTGATATCAAATATTGATGTTCCGGGCAAACATTCATATTGTGTTGCTGTTCCTAGTTTCTGCCTGGCCCTGCATTTATCACACGGTGTTTTGTTAATCATGAAACCCATTGTGAATATATGGCCGGTTGTGCCTGGCGTCAGTGTTGCAGACCAGTTGGACGGATAGTGACCGCTTGCGTTTGCACCGGCTGTTAGTGTCGCACCTCTGGCATACGTACCTGTGGCATCATCATTGGTATCCCATGCTTTGTCGATCTCGAAAGTGGTTGAGCTAGGTGCTGAAAGTACTTCATACAGATCGTTATAATTCGTAGTTCCGGTGATGCTTATATAGTCGCCTGCGGAGAGGTTATGTGCCGCTGTGGTGGTTACCAGTGTGGAGGCACCTCCATCATATGTCGCATATGCCGTTATGTCCGTTCCTCTCACACCGTCCGCAAACGTCCAGCCAAGATTTACCCCTGCTGTTATGTTGGCAGCATACAGGGCATGCCAGACGTCTGCTGTATCGATCACAGATTCAACCGTGTTAGAATATATGTACATCTCACCTGCTTTTTTCACTGTTGCAGGTGAGGCACGCTGGATAAAATCACCCATGATTATCTACTCCGAGTATGTCACCATCAATGTTCCGCTTGTGGCCCCGACACGGATGGCTTTGAAATTTGCAATGTCTGAGGCACTGTTCAAAGTGATTACATCCCCCGCCTCTATCAGGTGTCCCTCGGTTGTAGTGGGATCTGAACCGTCTTTCCAGATACGGATTTGTGCGGTCTCAAGCGTCATTGTGGCTTTTGTGGCGTCACCGTATGTCCCAGATGTCAAGCCTATGGCAGAATCAGCAACGGTGACAATCTCGTTTGCGCTCGCTTCATTCCCTGTGGCGCCAACCCCTACATATAAGGGTTTGTCAGCGCTACCACCAAGGATATACCCATCGTTATCTATATTTTGAACTCTTCCTGCTTTTGTTGCTTCTACTACCATATTTAATCACCTTAATAATAATAAAATGTGGTGAGTTTTCACCCACCAGTACGCTCATGTCTTTGTCAATTCAAGCTGAAGGAGTACTTCTCCTGTGCCTGTTTTACCGCCTGCGCTAACAATGGTTATCACATCCCCCTCTGCTACCGCCGTTAGTAGTAATGTTCCTACTTGCCTGTATCCTGTTTCTTTACTGGCTTCTGATGCCACTTCATTCACAAAATAATCTACATCGTCAGTTCCTATGAACACTTTGCCGACACTGAGATTACTTCCTGCATCTGCGCTCGATGCTTCTGTGAACACGAAATTTGCAGCGGTTAGAGTATACGCCCTATCTGCTACGAAAACATGCTGTGTGACACCTGCGCCAGACAAATCAACGGGGACCTGTGATGATACGACAACCGTTTCAAGGTCTGTCTGCATGGCATCTAGAACATCTTTTATTGTGGTATGACTTCCATCCACATTACCGATAAGTGGGCAGGGTGCATTCGTCCCTACCTGCCTATCCAATAAGGTTATTCCACCTGCGTCTGCCATGTGAAATACCCCCTTAGCTCACTGCTCTGGTTGCAACAATGATATTCACTTTATTAACAGTTGCATCCCCGAGAATGATACTATTCAATACATACAGCGCCTGTCCATCTGCGTGTGTGGCTGCGGTTGTGCCCATTGCACCCCTCCGGACCACCATGGTTGTATCAGTGTACTCCGATACTTCCATAATTTCATCATCGACACGGATATAAAACGGTGTCCCTGTTGCGGGCCACTGGGTTTTAGTCGATGTTGTTATGGTAACAGCCGTTTCGGTTGCTGTGACAGTTGCACCATGATTTATGGTAGTTGTAGGATACAGTGCTGCCGCTTCAGCCACGCCAGTAAGGTCCATTGTTGCGAACCACAATGCTGGATAACTCAACTCAATCCAGTCTGCCTGGGTGACTTTGTTCACTTCGAGTAAGTGTATAGACACATTGTCATTAGCTGAATCAAAATCAGATACGGGTGTTATCTGTGCTGCTGCCATGATCAATCACATCCGTAAAGCATACCCATTCCTTCTGGGAACTTGTTCACCAAAGTCATGTAGACCTTCAAGAAGAACTTGTTAGAGTCGGTTGTCTGTGCAAGCCTCTGGAAAGTGATATCCTGTAATACCCGCTGTTCCAGGAAGTTTGTATTGATACACAGAATCCTTCTTGCGTCTGTGGTTGTCGGCATGAACTGACTTACAATCAATGGGAGCTCACCCACGACTGTATTTATCGAGAGTGCCTGCAAACCCCATGCAACTTTCGTATATGGATTACTATACCGAATGTTGTTGATGATCTGGTTTTTAAGATTGGAGGCCGTATACGGGTCTGTGATCAGCAGGTTCGGAGCGCCCTTATCGACAAAACAGTCATTTACCAGCGTGTCCACGTCTTCAAGTGTTGGAACTGCGCCGCTCATATTTGTGGTGTTCGCAGTCAATAGCTGAATCAGGCCGTCTGGCTGGTACTGGTTGGTGCCATTGTCGCCGTTGATCAGTGCTTCTTCAATTGTTTCATTGAGTTCCTGGGTTTTGGTCATCACGGCTCTGCGCATTGTGCTTTCAAAGTGCGCACCGCCGATCTCTGCTACACCGGTAACTCTGCCTGTGATCCTACAGTACCGTATTGTTGAAGATGCCAGTTCCTCGGTATCATCAGTTTCGGTGAGTGTCGGGTCTTCTGAACCCCATGCTGCTGCACCCCTTGCGGTCAATCTGAAGTAGTTGGCTGTAAGTCCGGTGTTGGTCACTTTGGGAATCAGGGCCTTGATTGGAGTGAATCTGCGTGTGATATCGATCACGCCAGAATCATATGCAAGTGGCATAGGCACATATCCCGCTGCTCCACTGGCCGCACCGACATTGGCCGCTTTCCCGAATGTGTTTTGTCTCCAGTCCTGTACTGCCTTGACCATATCAGGATAGTAGTCCTGTGCTGGCTGCATCGGGCCTTCGTACATTGTTTCGTTTGGAATGTCACCGAATGAAGATTTATAGACACTTGCTTCGTCTATCTCCCCGGGTGACATGAATTGTCCGCCCATGTTATCTACCCCCTGCTTCAGGGAAAGAGGTATGGAATACACCCTTCATTACATCATACTTTCCAGGTTCGATCGTGCCGATGTCCTGTATACCTTTCAACATTGGCATGGATTCTATTGTTTCTACCTGCTTTTGAACTGTTTCCAGCTTCTTGGTTAGTTCATCTACAGTGCTCTTTTCAACCAGGTCCGGCTTATCGGCTTCTGCCATCTTTTTGAACTCAGGGGCCATCTCATCTATCTGTCCCTTTAGTTCGGTGACGGCATCTGCCATCTTGTCAAAGTCTGCCTGCGGTACGGTAGGAACTTGTTCTTTTAACAGTCCCTCTACATTTGCCAATTTCTCAAAGAGAGCATTGTATTCATCTCTGGAAATCGGCTCTTTGTTTTCTGTTCCCATATGTTTATGCTCCTTGGTAGGATATCAGCCCGCACTTGCGGGTGTGAATGTGAAATTCAGTCATCATAATCACCGAGCGTTTCAGTGATCTTTCTCAAACGATCGTTAACTTTCCCCATACGACTCGACAATGTGGAATAAATTGCCTTGTCTGCTTTGACTGTTTCTGTAATTTTACTCCCAGCACTTTTGTAATCCTTGTCCAGTTTCAGGTCCATCTTGATCATTTGGTCTGATATTTCGTGTTGTGCCGCATATAGCGATTTTCGTTCTAAGTTGAGTTTGTCTGTGAGTGTTTTATTTGCAGCAGTTTTGTGTCCCTTTACACCACTGCCCGGGCCACCCTTTAAGAAATCATCTGCTGCCTTACAAAAACCGTTAACTCCATTTTCATTACTTGATATATTACCACCTTCAAAACTATCTACTGCATCAATGAATTTCAGAACTGCTGGGTTTGGTTCTTTCTTATAATCCGGCTCACCATCTGTTTCTACTTCATCATCCTGCGATATTGGGCAATTATCACCAACACAAGCAGCCTTCAATACCTGGAAAAACGAACCTTTTGCACTGGGTACATCTACAATAGAGGTTTCAAGCCATGATTTTACCACAATCTTACCGTCTTTGGATATTGTTTTGGCTTTACCGCCGATTGAAAAACCACGGAACAGACCTTCGTCTATCATACCCCTAAGCCATTCAAGTTTAGGACTTTTGCTGAGTTTGACCACAAGGAACGGTTTGGCTCCGAAGTTTGTAAGCCATTCCTTACCATCAGAATCTACATATTTCTCTACAACTTTCCCTATCGCACCTTTCCATTGTGGTGTGGTATCATGTAGGAGTTTGACTACAGGATTTTTCATATAGGTATCGAACACGGCTTTGAGTGATTCCATATCCATGTTTTGTGAATCTTCATCCGTATCCCCATTGGACGCAAAACCAGCAAGATATAAGTGTCCGCCTTTATCTCCTACTTTCTCAAATGTCATGTCATACTGCCAATCTATCATCTTTTCCACCTTGTTTTTGATTGAGGCACAGTACGCCTCTGGGTCATCCTTGTTTTGGTTCTTTTTCACACAATCATCGAAATTTGTATATTCTCCAAATGGCATTCAGTAGCCCCCATTATCTTGCATAGTTTAACCCGCCCCTCTGTACATATTCAGGTAATTCAAATAGTGGTATCTCAAAACAACGGTCATTGGGGCGAATATGAGGAATCATGTATTTGTCGCCTGTTTTAGGGTCGGTATACGGCTCATCAATCGCTGTAATTTGCCCGTCCATGCGTTTGCTGTCTTCGGCTGTCTTGTTGTCGAAATGTGCTTTCCATTGTCGGTATTTTGCGCCGCCTTCCTGCCAGCCGTCCCGCCTGCCTTCTTTCGTAGCAACCAATACTTGATCCCTGACTAATCGCTCAAGTTCCCATTCTTGGAATGAATCTGTGAATAGTGCTTTTACCCGTGTTTCGATCTGTGAAAGTGCTTCTTGCTCGGTCATTCCTGACTTGATAGCGGCATCCATCTCCTGGTATAGCTTGTCTGCATTGAATGCCAGATCGCCTTTTGCTCTGGCGATTGTACTCTCAGATAGTGCATGTGTGCGAAGCCCAATTGAAGCCAGTGCGTTTATATCTGGTTCGGGTGGTATTGTCATTTTCATATCGGCTGCGCCTGTGGCAAGTCCGAGTGAATATGCTTTGATTGCTGCGGATTCCATAAACTGGCTTAGTCTTGTGCCAATGATTTTATTGAGGATTGTACGGATTGTATCAAGTAGTGTCATACAGTCGGTCCACCTCCTTCTTTGCCTGCTCCTGGAGTTCGGCTAACCAGTCCATAACCTCATCCATGGTTTTATCTTCAAGTTTTTTGGTCTTGATTGGCGTTTTTGGGCCGTCATATGCTGGTGGTTTAGGAACATATCCTGGTGTGCCTGAGAGTGCGCCCACATTTGCGGCTTTTAATGCTTCATCATCACCAAACAACGATTCCCAACCATTCTCTACATCTATGGCATCGTCACCGGTATCTCCATCTTCATCCTGTGATTCGCTGTCACCACTTGGAAGACTATACTTTTTATCTTCCCAGGTATCCAAGCCATCCCGTAACCGCAATTCATTTACTGAATCCAGGCCAGCCCCTAGCCTTGCGATATCGATGTCTGTTTGAACTTTCTTATCAGCAAGATCAATCTCATTAACAAACTCAAATTTCACATCGTCTGTAAAGTCAGACCAGACAACATGCCTGTTTAGCATGTCTTCAACAAGTTTTAGCCAAGGTCTTATCCCAGTAGACTTATGAATTTCCATTTGCTGGATACCTGTGGCTTTATTCAACTCTTCTGTAAATCCTAGTTCAGAAGGCGTTAAAGCAAACACCGCAAATACCATTTTAGCAAACCATCGCTGTGAATCAATAAACTGCATTTGCTGAGAAGTGAACGGCATGCTCTGAACCTTTGCACCGCCGCCGGTGACTATCCATTTGTTGTATTTTCGTGGACCCCGAAGTTTTGCTTCAAAGTATGCCTGTTGTCGTTTGAGTTCGTCCAGGTCCCGGACGTCGGGTAAATCTATCTGGCCACCCACAAATAGCCCGTTCTTCCAGTATTTAGATTGTGCCAGCGTGGAATCCATCATATAATCTATAATCTGCTCTATGATTTCTAAGAGTGCGATACCATATGGTCCCCTGCTCTGCGGGCTTTTCTGGAAATAGATAATTTCATCTGGACTGAATTCTATCGGTTTACCCTGTGGATTAATCCAGGAGTACTGCCAGTATGTTTTTATCTGGCCAAACAGATTCGTATCCAGCATAAAGCTCCTACCATCCCGTGCGTATAATTGAACCGGCGGGAGTTTGGTACTTTTGAGCCTGTTGTTTTCTTTATCGTATGCGATTACTGGGTATGATTTTAGAATTACTCCAGCATCGTACTGGATGGCATCGGGTAATAACATTCTCAATACTTGTGAGAGTGGGTTATCCCACTGTTTACTATTAAAAAATTCTGTCGGTGTATCAATGTGTTCTTGCGGCACATCATCACCATTTTTCACAGGTACGATGTTCCAATCTGCGCCTGCCAGCCGATCAACTATATGTTGTACGCACATGCGGACCCATACTGACTTTTCTAATGATTCCAGTCTATCAAAATCAATATCCCGTGGTCTACCATATGGGGGAGCAAGCCAAAACGCATCTGTGAATACTGCCTTTCGCTTTATGCCGTCTTCATCGCCTGAATCCCACCATGCACCGCCTGTGGTTTCCATGGAATCAAAGTCATACATCTTGATTCCCATTGCTGAACTGGCTTTTTGGATTAGTTTTTGGCGGAAATTCATTTAGGCACCGCCTTATAGTCCAAGCAGTGTGTAGTCTCATCTATTTCAATCGATTCTTTTATACACCTGAAATTAAGGTTGTGTACACAATCGGCTGCACCACAACCCATGCGTTTAGCCATTTTGGTCATACAGACTCCTCATCTTTTTCTTGGTGCAACCACGCCATGTCAAAATGTGGGCATGACGGTGTACATTTTTTACCTACTAAAAAACAATCATTGTCTGGTATTAACAGACCATGCCAATTTACCATTTTGGTCATGCTGACACCCCGATTAATTCAGTTGGGAATGTCTGAATTTTCTTATGGCAAACATCACAATATCCGTTCTTTGCAGGCATCCGGTTGGAGATTATACCATACTCTTCTCCACATTCACAGAATACATAATCGTAATCCTCTACTGGTTTAATGGAATCCAATGGTGAATCTGAATTTATCAAACCGATTGTACTTACACTACCCAATGCAAGCCTGGTAACTGCAATTGCCACAGAATCAAGCATATCATCATGTTCTGCAAATGGGAATTGCGCCCATTGCTGCCTAAACCCAGGCATACCTAGCATCTCAGTTTTCCTTAGAAGTACGCTTCCATTCTCAAAGTGTGGCGCTAGTGCGGTTAATTTCGTAATCTTGTCTTTGACTGTGAGTACACCAACAGCAGGAATCCATGTACTATCAGCTATGTGCTGCGCCATGGCTGCTTGATAGACATTATTCTCGATGAGTACCTCGGTAGCTCGCATCCCTGCGGCTGCCCACTCTTCATATGACGTGCAGATTTTATCATATGCTGTCGGAAAGTCCCATTTACCATGCCTAATCTCAATTATGTATAGCTTGCGCCTGTTGGCCTGATAGCCCACCAGAGCAATACATGTTTCATCAGCGTGTTCCTTTTCACTGATTGCCAGGTCTACACCTATATAGTATGTCAATTCATCCGGCAGGTCTGCCCAATCATAATACTGAAGCCAGTCAACATTCAAGTATTGGCCTTTCATGCCGGACGGGTCGTTCTGTTTTTCCCTGTCAAACATGATAGAACCGGCCTGTTGTCGATCAATCAATAGCTTCTTGATATCCCATACCTCTGGCCAAAGTACTTTTGAATCGCCAACAACTTCTACATCGCTTATGACTTCATTACCGTCTGAATCCGTGGTATAGATATATTCGTATGATTCCGGCCATTCTATAATTGCTCTATCAATAGACCGGTGCCAGAGAGCATTATCTATCAACTGTTGATATAAGTCTGCGTAATGCTTTCTTGTACCAATTACAAACATCTGTGTGGTTGGCTCCACCAACTGCCCAATAGTCCCATAAAACCAGTTATTCATTGTTTCCATACGGGACTCTGTTTTTGTGTTTTCATCGTCGAGCATATCATCAATGATGATTATATCAAAGTGCCCGCCAGTGATTGCTCCTAGTGCGCCAACTGCCTCAACAGTAGGGTCTTTGAGTTTACGCCCTGCGCTGTTCCTTTTACACCAGATCGCTCCGCCGTCACCTTTGTTGGTTATAAGCTCTCCATAATCATGTATAATAAGTTCATTGTGTTTGAGTTCGGTTCGGATTGTACCTAGTAGTTTGTTGGCCTGCCCTGATGTCTTACTGACCATCAAGACACGCACGTTTTGAATATTACATATTGCCCACACAGGTAAGGCATGGCAGAACACTGTAGTTTTTCCGTGGTCCCTAGGGCTCAATTGTAAGTGCCGATCTCTATCACAATATTTGTACCATCTGCCCTGGTGTGATGGAATGTTTAAGTCAAGATAATGTTTTGCAAAAAAAGCCTTTGAGTGCCTGGCAATGGTTTTTGGTGGTATGCTCTCAAGTGTTTTCAATTCTTGGGGACTTAAGGGCATTGTGAACCTCTAACAATTATTGAAATAATAGTTAACAATTCTAATTGTATATATTTAAAGTTTAGTTAAAATTTAAAAATACAAAAGCCTTTTATATTTTTAAAATTAATTATATTGGATATGATAAATTATGAATCCCCACTGGTGGGATATCTTTGTAACTTCTGTAACCACGCTCTTAGGTTGGTTGCAACCGATAAAGGTGATATGTGTTTTGAATGTGATAATTGTCATTTTAATGAAGGCAGGATTAAGATCACAAATGATGTCCACAGGCAAGTAAATTGGACTAATGTGCACTTAAATTCGGTGCCCGAAGACAACGATATCAATATTGATTGTGACGCAATACTATCAAAAATAAAACAACTCGATATAGAAATAAAATATCTAAATCAACAATATGATATACATCGTGACATACTGGTCTACTGTGACAAAACAAATGACGAATGGCTTAAAATCAATAAAACAGATTTTGATGAATTAAAAACACATATATATAATTATGGAAAAGCTGACTCTTATAAATTAGCGGTGCAAGAAGCACTCCGTATACAAAAAATTATTGAGACTTGTTTCTATGATTCCAATCAATGAAACCCAATACACCCGTAATGAAATACCAACCAGCAAGCAAGCGGTATTTACATCTAAACTATCAAGCACCGGCCAGGGAATTGTACCCGCATCAATCAGGTCAGGAAAAGACACGGCTCCACAATTCAAACTGCCGCCTGGGTGCAAGGTCGAATTACAGATTAAGGCAGTGTACTATATGGTACGAAAGTGTTCAAAGTGTGGTGAAGATATTATAATAGACGGACAACCGTATAATCATGAATGCAAGGAATGAACAATAATGGAAATATCTTATACATGTGAAAACTGTGGGTGTGTGGTTAAAGATGCCAACCATACAATTAAACCACAGACAGATTTTAAGAAAAAAACATTGTTTGAAAAACAGTTGAAAGAAAACTATAAATCATTGTATGAATACACCAAGTGTAAACATTATTTTGAATCGGTTGTTGATAATTTCAACAAAAACAAGCGAATATTTGATAAAAAATATACACTTGACGTAAATGTTTCTAATTCCGGTAATTTTTTGTCAATCATGCAAAACGGGGAAATAATAGATAATATATGGTATATTTTTAATTCAAATGTAATATTAATTGATTCTATGAATTATTTGTATATAGAGTGTCCTGTATGTAACAATAGAAAATATTTTAAACCTGTTTGTAATACAACTGATGATATAAAAGAGCCAGACCGTTCACAATCATATAATCATGAACTGGAGGACGATTCAAAATGAATATTAAAAAACAATGCAAACAATGTGGAAGCAATATTGAAGGAAATGAAGACGAAATGCGCTTGTTGTATACAAATGATAAAAAAGAAGGTTTTTTTAAATGCCCGATGTGTGGTCACCACGAACAATTCAATATATTTATTCCTTGGTTTATGCAGAGAGATGGAGATAAAATATGAACATTCAAGAACTAATCAGCCTATTGTACACCATTGACCCAGATGAAATACTCTACTGCTTTCCGGAAACAGACGATGACGCCCAGGCACTAGCGGATGAATTCCCATCGATTCGTATAATTCAGGAACTTGGACGGTGGCTACCAGGTGGAACACGCACACCAGTTACAACCGCACTAAGTATCAAGTTTGATGTGGTGTGCATCCCATCTGAACTATTAAATGAAATGTTGCCATTTGGCATAACCTGCTTAAAAAGAGGAGGGTATCTACTGTCTGACGGGTCAATAGAAACAAGAGGAAGTAAACTTAAAACCGGTATTAAACAAAACGGGATATTCCAGTATAAAAATAAGTGATGTGGTTACTCAACTGCATCATCTGCTTTATCCCCTTGGTCTGGTTGTGATGCCAGCCAGTCCCCAAACACACCTACTATTTTTTTATCGATATTAACATCATTGTGTTCAATTGTGCCCCGTAAGTCCACTTTCTGGATATCTTCACCAAGTACTTTTAATTTACTATCTATTATCTTAAGTTTCAATCCAAGCATGTCAACAAGGTCTTTTAATTTTTCAATGTGGATTATTGGAACCATTTTTCCAGATTTATCTTTAGTAAATGCTGTGATAACTTCCTGGTCAATCATCATATCTAATTTACCAAGATCGATTAACATCTCTGCTTTTTTATCCACTACACCTGCAACATATTTTTCATCTATACCTGCAGCAATGTCATTCTCACGAATGGCACAACGCTCATCCCATTTAAAATTCTTTTTCCAAGCCTGAAGAGATTGTCTACTCACTTTCATCTCTTTAGATATTTGTGAAATTGAACGATACTCATAATATAATTCGAATGCCTTTTCGTGTTTTTCTTGTAATTTCATTAATATTTACATGTGTTAAGAATATATAATGTTTTTTGACAGGGTGTAAACCTATATTCAAATAAATTTTTAAACAATGACATTAATATTAAAGTATAAATTTATGGACTGGTCATAATGAGTTATTGTACAAATGAGGATGTATATCGTAAAGCTGGAATTGATAGCACCGTAGTTTCAGAACTCGATGTAGAACGATTTAAAAAAGAATCCGATGCTGAAATAGACGCAATGTATCAGAAATCATTTGGAAATGCTCAGTCTGAAACAGAATGGTTAGATGTCGAAAACCTGGATGAAGACGAAGACATAGATACTATTTTTTTGGAGAAGCGCCCAGTACAGTCAATAACCTCTCTTGAATCTTATGATGTGACTGATACACTAGCTATCACTTGGACCACAGACGATTATTGGTTAGATACGGGCATGGGGCGCATCCGGTTAAAATCTAAAACATTCTCACATCAGAATCACAGGATCAAGGCAGTGTATACGTATGGATATAGTGATGTGCCTGTGAATATTGCTGCGCTGTCTGCTACAATTTGCGCTATGCGGGTGATGATTAATCAGATTGGCGGGACATATGATGATGTGACCTCATACTCATTACCATCGGGTGTGACTATTGGCGTGGGCGAGCCGTACATGAACATGACCCGTGCTATTGAAAAACTCAAAAATGAAAGGGATGAACTTAAGAAAAACATCGGACAATTACGCACAAACCTACTGGCGGTATAAATGACAACCAGCACCCAGATTAAAGGCCTATCAAAGCACATAACGCAGATATGGGGGCGCTGGGAGGGGATTGATATGACACTCCGTAAGGAGGTTGTTACCCTTGATCCAAACGGCCACCCCATAGGAGTTTCCCCCACAGACAGCACTATAAAGGGTGTAATATCTGCTGTGCCATTTGAACTGGATAACAAATTTGCAGGTCGGTTGGAAGACAGACAGATAAGGGGTGTGTTCCTATGGACCGGCGACAGCGCCACCATGCCGGAAGTTGATAACAAGATCATCGATACATCAGACGGCAGCAATGATATGTATGTCGTGGTTCGTATATTGTTCGTTGATAGGGATATCGATAACCCTGTGCTAATTACATGTGAACTAAGAGAAGTTCCATATGAGGCTTGATATGCAACTAGAAGCTAATTTATTTGAACTTGAACAGAATGTAAAAACATACTCCCTGGGTGCACAACTACACATACAGGATTCGATGGGGCGCCTTGGTATTGAATCAGAAGCCGATGCCAAGAATACTATAAACACTTTCGTAAGCAGCAAAGGGCATAAACAAGGGGTCAATAGCGGATTGTTCCGTGATAGTGTACATTCCACACCAATTGAAGATGGTTATGGATTCAGGTTAAACGATGGTGTCCCATACGGCATATATCATGAATTTGGAACCCAAGAACATTTTGTGCCGTTTGTGGATGCGTCAGGAAGCTTAACGGCCCTGGGTAAGTGGGCTGTCCTGCACTTTGATGATTTAGGATTTAGTGTAATCGGGACATCAGGTAAAAAACTAAAGCGACCATCCCGGCAATCTCGGGAAGATGCTGTAAAGTCCAGGGGCGGCATGAAAGTAAGCCTGGATGAAATGGCACCGTTTAGAAAGGCACTTGAGCACGCTCAGAACATCGCACCGGACATCTTTAAAGAGGAGTTGGCTAAGTGACTGATACAAGAGTATCACCCCAGGAGTTCATAACAGGTCTGCTTAGAGCAAACCTAACTGACTATAACGCAACAGCTAGGGCATCTGCGGGTTTATCTTCTAACTGGATATACCCAGACAGGCCGCTATTGGCTGCCATGATAGATAATGAAAACAACTTCCCTAGACTGTCAGTAACCCGTATGGATACCTCATCAAAGGGGGATATTGGTATGGGTGGCACTGAAACCGAGGACACCGTGATCCTGCTGGTAAACGCATATACTATCAAGACAAAGCTGTGTACGGTTCGTACTGAAACAAATGAATCTCATACTTTTGCAAGCGGTACGGATGAGTATACACTGGATGTCACGCCGGCCACCAACATCACTGAAGTAACAGGGACATTATCAAGCAGCGCACACACGTTTATACTTGATACGGATTATCAATTGATTGATGCTGATTCAGACGGACGATTTGATTCTATCGACTGGGGGTTAGGTGGTGATGTACCAGATGATACCACCGACTTCTATGTAGATTATGTCAGGAAACTCGAAGGGGATATTTTAGCTGAGTACATCATAGACGATGTAAATATCTATTTACGGGATAACTGGCGGGATGATACAGTTCCAACGCTGTTTGACTATATCAACGTGCGGAAGTCTGCAATTGCTGATGAAATGAGCGGACGGATCAAGCGATGTGAGTTACAGATTAGGTTGGGTGGCGTAAATATCAATGATTAAGCCAAGTGGCTGATAAATAGATTAAACCAAGAGGTACAACAACATGGCAGGAACAGAATACTTTTTAGGCAGGCGGTCTGTCTTTAACTATGCGGTTGAAGACGTTTCATATGGCACAAAAAACACAGCCACAACATGGGCATGGCCCGGTTTAGTCCAAAAGTGGACACCCGGACCAGATTCACAAACATTAGAACCATTGGATCCAATGGATGGGGTAGATGAACGCACCGTAGGTGAATATTATCCAACAGTCCCAAAGTTTGGAGGCACCATAGAAATGTTAGTCCAACATATGCGATTCACAATGCTATGTATGGGGATGACTGATACGATCACAGGTGCTGGAGACCCATACACACACACAATGTCTCTGGATAATGTGATGCAGTCGATGAGCTTCCAGACAGGACACCTACATACAGGAACCAACTTCGGGAAAGAATATACTGGATTAGTTTGCGGTAAGGGTGATTTCGCATTCACAAAAGGCGACTGGATGCGATTCAATGCGGACTTTGTGGCACAGAACGCAGTTAAGATCACATCATATAATAGTTATCAGGCGGCTGCATCTGGACTTAAGAAGTATACATCATCTGATATCAGGCCATACAGGAGCTCTGACCTCACATTAAAAATAAACGATGTGGATATCTGCGCTGATGTTACCCAGGCACGCTTAGGTTTTGATAATCAACTACAAGTAGATGAAGGTATGTGCCAGGCAGCCGGGGAACTCATTGCAGAACCAGCACCACAAGTTCAGTTATGGGACGCAGGCATAACAGTAAAAATGCATGAATCCGCATTATGGGATTTGTTTAAAGCCGGCGCAACGGTGAGCAACTGTTCATTTAAAGTGACCAACGGCACACACTCGATTACATGGACCTTAAACGGCGTCAAAGTTGAGAAAGCCAGCGAGCCGATAGATATTACTCAAGGGCTTGTTATCCAGGATATAGCGCTCAAGGTTACAAGCGTGGATATCGTAGAGCTTGCTGAAACGTCAGTGGACTATGACGTGGTGTGTGCATAATAAAATTATGGGTGTACCCACACCCATTTATTTTATATTAATATAATACAGTTTATGATTATTGTCTGCATAAAAACGAGAACATACGTTAACAAGCCGTCCTTGATCATATATTATAATATCCTCTGTTAACCTAACATTTGGTGACATGGTTTCTGTGAAATTAAAAAATTGCCTATTATGAACTTTGTGATATTTTCGTGTGGCTTTGTTATGCGATTTTTTACCAATGTCGGTTTTCTGATATTCTAATATCAAATTTAATCTGTTTTTTGATGCATTTGATTTATCCCTTAACTTTTGAGGGGACGTGGTACACACACCAGATTTACGCAGGATTTTATGTAATTTTTGATGGCATGACCAGCACACCATCACAATTTCTTCGGGTTCATAACTTTTATGATGGTGAATTAACTTTTTATCAGTACATCCACACTTATAGCATTTGGTAATTTCGTTCATGAGATATCAACAAATATTAATATGATGCGTTTGTATAAATATATATGCCCGTCCATAAATTGAGATATCAACAATCTGTTTTTTTTTGGATGGGCACAATATTTGCGCTTAAGCGGTGTATGGGTTGGTATTCTTTCCTTCCCTATACACTTTCCAATTAATACCAAGAGGTAAATAAAATGCCAAGAGATAAAATAAACACAGTACCAGAGAACCTGCTTTTCGTGCCAAGAGGCGAAGTCGAAAAGGTTATAATGTTCCAAGGTGCAGAACTAAATCTAATACTCAAAATAATGACTAACAAGGAAGCCGATAAACTCAAAGAAGGGTTTATATCCATGGTTGGCCAGGATGTTGAAGTTGATACACCCGGACTTGCTGAAGAGATACTCAAAGTAGGTTTATTAGACATCAACACAACATTTAACGGTAAAACATGGCCGATCTTATCAGATCAAGAAAAACTTGATGCCATATCTTCAATGCATCCAGACCTCAGAGATAAAATATCCCAAGAAGTTATGGCAAAATCCTATATTTCCAGAGATGAAAAGGGTTTTTTATCGAAGCGGTCTTAACCGATTTCGTACACCCGAGTATATTTCATTTGGTCAGGGTTGCCATGCTGGCATACCAACAAAAGAAATTACCATCTGAGATTGAGCAAGAACCTAACAGGAACATAGAAGCGTTAGAAGTTGTAATCAACGCTATAAAAGCAGAGGAACGGAGGCAATCAAAACATGGTTGAAGTAGGAAGTATGGAAATTGTGGGGTTGTTCAAAGACATGAATTTGTTTTCAAGCCTGACAAAACTTAAGACTGAATTAAATACCGTATCATCACATGTGAAGAGCACCACCACTGAAATGTTAAGGATGTCTAAACAAACTCAAATTTTATCTGGTATTCTCGGGGCCATTGGGGTGGGTGGTTTTGCTGCTTTGCTTATGTCCATGCCACGGGTTAGCACACAACTTGAGATTATAAGAATGTATCTTGAATTGATCGCTATGATTATGGATGAAACATTGGGGCCTGCTGTTGCGTGGGTGGCTGAACAGTTTGGTAAATTATATAATTGGTTCAAAGCGCTTAGTCCAGAAGCACAAGGACTTATAACATGGCTTACGGTTATCGGCGGTGCGTTAATTAGCGGGTTGGGTATATCTGCGTTGTTAGGTAAACTTGGGTTATTAAAAGATGGATTTGTTTGGTTGCTGGGGGTACTGAAGCCGGTGGTCTTATGGGCTGGTAGGTTATTGTCTGGTTTTGTTTCGTCTGCTGCCGGACCAATTATACTCACTGCCGCAATTGGTTTATTGATTAGTAAATTAACTATACTTTTATTAAAAAAAACAGGGCTGCTCGACTGGGCAACTGATATAGGAACCAAATTTGGGGGTATGATCAAAAATATAAAAGGAGCTGAAACAGCATTAAGGGGGTTGTTATCTGCTTTGGAAATGTTCCCAACTGGTAAGATATCTTCCATTTTACTTAAACAAGAATTCGCTCAACATGCAACAGGTGGTATTGCATCATATACAGGATTGCATCACCTTGAAGCAGGCGAAACGGTTAGTATGAAAGGCACAGAATCATCCATATCTGCCAGCGGCGGAGACACAACAATCAATAATAATTACGATGGCGCCACGTTTGTACTTACCAATGGCCTGGATATTGACGACTTTATAGAACTTACCAGTCGCAAACAGTCACAAAAGGCCGCATGGAGTGGGTTTTAGATGTTGCACAAAGAAGCCACAATAAAATATAAGGGATACGATCCTACTTTATTAAAACCAAAATCACAAAAACGGGTGTGTCGTGTGTGTGATATATGTGGCAACATAAGTTATGTTGTAATGGCATATTATAGCGATATATGTGTGTCGTGTGCGAGGAAGATATCTAAAAACATCGATGAATCAAACGGAATGTATGGAACAACGGGCGAAAAAAGCACGATGTGGGGTAAAACACACACACCAGAAACAAAACTGAAAATTAGTATTGCAAACAAAGGCAAACTAACTGGTGATAAAAACCCAGCAAAACGTGTAGAAGTAAGACAAAAAATATCAGAGACAAAAAAAGGAGTGCCAAGACCCAACATGACTGGAGCAAACAGCCCGTGTTTCATCGCTGAACGACACACATTTTTAGATGAAAACCAAGGTAAATATTTTTGTAAATATTGTGGGGGCCAAATTGATATAAAGATTTGGCATTATACTTATGGGATTCCAAACTATTGTTCAAAAGAATGTCGTGGTAAAGATGGTGTTGGCGATAAAAACCCAAACTGGAAGGGGGGAATATCATCAGAACCATACTGTTTTAAATTTAATTATAAAGTAAAAGAAGAAGTAAGGGATCGACATAATCGGATGTGTTGTATTTGTGGTAAAAGTGAAAAAGAGAGTGGTGAAAAACTATGTGTTCACCACATAGATTATAATAAAAACCAAGGATGTGATGATCATAAATGGATGCTTATTCCATTGTGTAGAATTTGCCATTCAAAAACAAATAGTAATAGAGACTATTGGGAGAAACATTTAATGGGGGTGTTGTCTTGAGTAGTTGGAAGTTGGGCTATCCAAATGGGCTTGACACTGTCGCAAATGAAGCCGCTGGAACAGCCCTTTACGCGCCTTGGTCTGTAGAAGCACTGACATTATCCACTAAAACCACTACAGAGCGGTTTGGTGGTAAAATCACAGGTATAGCAGAAACCATTTTAACCGACACGGGCTCATTCTCAGCAAACCAGTTTGATGGCGGGTTTGTCAAAATACTATCTGGATCGGCAAAGGGCAACGCATATAAAGTCACAGCAACATCCACAGACACCCTTACTGTAAAAGATATGGACGGGACCGCAGCAACCATGGTAACTGATGGCATGGCTGTAGACGATTATTATGAAGTAGTCACGGGTAGTACGTTATTTACATTCCCAGCACAGCGTAACCCAGTGCGCAAAGATATTAAGATTGTTCCGCGTGGGAAATATAAACGGTTTCCTAGATATCAAGGTGGAGTTAATGTATCGACTGGTAAGAATCCTGATGATATGGTTATTCTTGGGTATCTCACATCTAAGGCGGACCTATCAGAACTAATGATCATATGTAATCTTAAAATGGATTATGCTGGATATGATGGTTCATACACTCAAGATGATTTAGCACCACTTGTCTTGGAAATGGGTGTAAACGACGCAGACCACCAGTATCTTGTTCATCTTATTGATATCAAAAAGATTGGCGCAGGAAAAAAAGCATCTATCATTGAAGTTATGATGCATTTCCAGCAGACTGCCATTATCTCATACAGAGGCGATTGAATGCCTGAATCATTCTCATATAACGGCACCACATATACAGTTACAGATATGAAAGTTGAAAGTGAAAACAACATGTTTGATATGTTCACATGCCGATTAAACGCACCAAATGATACTGTACGGACTGCAATAGGACATGGCGGACACTTGATTGGATCACATGAAGTACTAATTAACGACAAAGACAATACCGAGATATTCGGCGGGTTCCTTGAGTGGGTAGAACAAGATGAAACCGACCTGACACTAAAAGGAAGAGATTATAAAGTATTATTATTAGATGAACGCACACCAAGAAACACTGAATGGATTAACCAGACTGGGTCCACCATCATCAATGCACTTTTGGGATACAGTACAAAAGTATCCGCTGGTACAATCACGTATACTGAGACAATTTCTGGCACTGCCAGATTCTCACATGAAAACCTGTTGCGTGCTGTTGCTACCATTTGCGAGCAGAACGATAAAGATTTTTGGGTGTGGAATGATTCTGGCACTCTTAAACTAAACGTTGGTGAAAGAGGCGCCGGGACGGTGGGATCACCAAACGCAACATACACCGCAGGTAAACAGATCGAGGTGGCGGCCGAAACAAAAACCACAAACAAGGTTGTCAATCGCCAGCGGGTGTTCGGCGCAGGTGACGGGATCAACCAGATACAGGTTTGTGTACCTTGGATTGATATTAATGAGGTAGATAGTGACCGAAGTCAGGGGTTTGACGGGTCAAATGTTGATTGTGTACATGCCGCTGCAACTACAAGCCAGGGTGATGTTGGTATCATGGAAGGTAAGCCATATATTGATACTGGGATTGTCTCTACCGATATAGCAATTGCTACAGCGAAGGCAATATTGGATATTGCCGCACCCGTGGCAGATGTAAAAACATTAGATGTAGTATTCCTAAAATATGTTACTGGGGACAGTCTCGGCGACTGGATCAACATTATAGACCGGAAACAGGGCATTAATTCAACACTAAGAGTTAAAAAAATTATCCGAAGTTACGAACAGTCTAACATCAGGATGGAATTTTACACCCCAGAAGAGGATATGTCACAGGCACTTGCACGCATCGAGAGAGATTCTGACCTGTCCAACCTCAACGGCATAGGCGCAACCAACCTCATCGAAATCAACTTCCCTGATATCTGTGACAACACACACCCATATGAGATGTGGTTTGAACTTCCTACTGAAGTTGAATTTATCAATAGAATTAAATTAACGTATATCGTGGATGACTACAGGGCATTCAGTGGGACTACAAGCGCAGGAACATCACACTCTCATACAATCCCAATCTCTGTTGCCAAGACAGCAGCAGAGGGGGGTTCTGCTATAGGTAATTTAGGGGTGCAAACATGGAGCGGCACATCAAATAACATTGTATGCAACACTAACGTATCCAATCCTCCTACTGGTGCCGCTGAGGCAGCCCATACACACGATGTAGACTTTTCTATAACCACTCAGGCAGATTCGCTTACAGATGTGGCAATTTGGATAGATGATGGGTCTGGATATGTTGACCAAACTGTAGCCATTGAAACTGCTATTGGGCACGCATTAGGGACCACAGGTGAAACGGATATTCCTGTACAGGATTATATCAGCGCCACTGCTGGAATAAAGAAAATAAAGATTGTACCAACTGGCAGCAATAATGGGGAATGTAGGATCACAGGACTGGCAATGGTTATGTTCTATTTACAAAGCATTTAAATAGTATAATAGTAATGTTTTATATACATATAAATAAAGGACTGATATATATGGTATTTGAAACACGGTTTACAAACGATTTATTAATTTCAGAACTTCGCCGTTTCGTGAAAGAACATGGCCATACACCACGATATATTGACGTTGGTCGAAAGCACGGGTACCCATCAAATGGCACATATGTGAAACGCTTTGGGTCATGGAATAATGCACTTGTTGCAGCAGACATAACCATTAATAACCTTCATAAAAGTAGTTTAGATGGTGAAGAGGTGTGTTTTGTTTGCGGCGGCCCAAAAAAACACCAGTGGTGTTATAATGTTGATGGTAACAGACTTTGTTCGAAGTGTTATAACACATCCAAAACAAAACACAAAAATGGCAATTTAGATAGTATGTCTGGGGTCGGAAAAGGATTCATAAGTCAAAGAATTGTTGCAAAAACACTAAACATCCCATTAATAAACGATTGCAACTGTTCTATAGATTTCAAAGCACCATATGATTTATTCCATGATAAATATGGCAAAATCGACGTGAAAGCATCTGGTTTACGTACCAAATATAACAACTGGCAGTTTTATTTTAAAGCAAAAACAGACGCAGACATATATTTTTGTTTGGCATTCGACGAAGAATGGAAAAAAATAATGCGTGTGTGGGCCATCCCAAACACTGGTAGATATCAAAGCTTAACTGGAATAACAATTACAAATAATATATCACCAATTTTAAAATATTCAAAATATGAAGCCAGTGCAGACAAATATGATAAAGTGTTTCATTCTATGAGTATTGAACGGTGCACAGTTTTAAAAAACAGGTGATTATTCAATGGTTACCACAGATACCAATTGGTTAGATTATGATAATGCTCTAAATTTCGGGATTACTGTTTGTACATCAGGTACCAGACCTACTGCTGTAGATGGGCGGGCAATATATGAGACTGATACTGATAAGTTTTTGATATATGATGGTGCAGCCTGGGAAGAGATTGGTGGTTCCGGTAGTGGTGATTTTTATGCTGATGGATCTGTGCCCATGACTGGAAACCTACAGATGGGAACAAACAAGATTACCGGGTTAGCAGCAGCGACAGCTAATGGGGATGCTCTTAAATATGAGCAATTGATAGGTGCTTATTTACCACTTGCTGGTGGAACTATGTCTGGAAATATTGTGATGGGTGATAATGACATCACCGGAGCAAACGACATTCAAGCTACGGCAAGCCAAGATTTAACATTAAAAGTATCAAGTGGTCGAAGTATTGTTTTTGAGGCGGTATAAATGGTATCATTGAAATTCCTTCCTACAAAAGATGTATACATCAAAGAAGACACACCAGACACAAATATGAATAGTGTAGCTGGGCTTTATGTACAGGTTGGTGTATCATCTGGTGGAATCAGGCGGTCATTACTTGAGTTCAGTTTATCTTCTTTGATCGATGTACCAATTGAAAATATTAATACTGCAAAATTAACTATGTTTGTTAGTGGAAGCACACATCGTATTGTAGATATACAGCGCATTGACAATGACACTTGGACCGAAACTGGTGTAACTTGGAATAATCAACCAACAAGTTCAGATTATAATATTGAAAAAACATTTACAGACGGCTTTGATGAGAAATCAATAATGTCAATCATACAAAGTGCACTTAAAGACGGACATAATTATGTGGGCATTTTGATGAGATATATAAATGAAACTGCAAATGGAACACAATCACATACTCACTTTTATACAAAAGAATGGGAGTATGCACCAAACAGAACATATTTAGAAGTTGAATATGACACATATTCACAGTCATTGACTTTCTATGGGTGCTGTCAAAATATTCTGAGAAAGGATGGCTGGGGTGAAATCACAATGACCGATCACAACTGCGCAGGCGGTGGATCGTGTGATGCTTGTACGTTCACATTTAAAACTAAATGGGGTTCGACTTATACAACAGTCTTGTTAAGTGAAGGTGATACACAACAATATGATAGTGGGGTAATGCACCACAGCTTCAAATTAGTGTCTGTTGTGGCAAGTTCGGCGTTTTGTGATTCGTTGGCATCTGCTACAGTGGAAGAAAGCTACTGGGAAGATGATTGTTATGTTAAAACATCAGGAGACAACGACCGTAACGGCAGAAGCTGGGCAGAAGCATGGTCAACAGTAAATCAAGCAGCCAATGAAGCATTTGATGGTCAAGAGGCACATATCGGCTTCGGAACTTACAACTCAGAACCTGCCAATAATGAGATTGCGCCTGTGAATTTTGGAACAACAGGAATTAAATATACTCCTGAAACAGAAACCACAGGCGGAGGAACAGGATCAGCAACAGTGGAGAAAAATTAAAATGACACAAATCAACCTATACGAACAACTAGGAAGCATCCAATTTCAGATAGATAAACTCCAGGAACAGAAAACACATATCATCAGGCAGATAGAAATACAAATGACCATCAACTCAACTAAAGCGGAGTTATCAAAAGATACCGACACGCTCAATGCACAATTATGAGATTTGCTTTAGTGTACCTGTGCACGGTTCTCTGTGTGTTTGCTTTCCGTCGTTTTCAAAAGTTCCATGCGCCGGGACTTTATATTTAAATTCCCGACCACATTTGGTACATTTCCACATCAATATCCCTCAGGATATTCTGGTTCATATGTTTGCTTGAATTTCGCATCTTTCACAGGGTAAAACTCACATTGTACGCCCTTAACAATCCAATCACTTGGTATTGCTGTCATATCTCCTTCTAAGGTTGGAATCTTGATTGTGGGAATATCTAAATCCACTTTGGCTTTTCCCATGGTGAATTCAAAAATCTCTTTTTTGTTTGATCCGGTGTACTGCACCGCATCTATCACCACTGGTTTTTTCCTAAATTTCATTCTATCCACCTCGCATTTCATCGTCTACTATATTTGAGATGTGTAAATATGGGCATTTCTCAAACGACCCATCATCTTTTCTATATACACATCTGTATCCGATACACTTTACCAAGGAAGTGCACACAAAATTATCACATGGCATTATTCATATTTCCTTATACTACACATAAATCTCCTTCTTCCATACAGCCCAATTGGTCAGCAATGCATTCTGCAATTGCTTCTTTGTCATTGTTATACTGCTCTGCAAAATACACATAAAGTTCCATATCTTCTTCTTTTTGATTTGCAATTAGACAATCCGTTGCACCACAAATCCAATATCGTTCCAAATTACACATGGCATCATTAAATGGGTTATCTGAATTACATACATTGAAACATATACACTCCATCGTTTTGCCACATATGTGACATTTGGTACGGATTCTGTATTCAGTGTATGGGGTTGAATCTTCACCGTCAGAGTTATAGGTAATGATTTTTAGCAGCGTACCGTGTTCTGTGTGTATTTTGGTTTTCGTTGACGTTTCAAATCTGCCTGTTTCACATGACATTATCATTCCCTCCTGGATTCACCTGATACATATAGATTGCCTAGTCTAATATTTCCTGTCATTACCCGGCATTCCCGGCAGACTGGTAGACCGTTGTGGATGCATCTTTGATCTCTATCATAGCATACATTCTGTTTTATCGTTACTGACATGATTCACTCCTCTGCGGGCATGAGCCATAATTCATGCATGGTTTCTGTATCATAGCTACCTGGTTTCAATTCAAATGTTACCCGGTGTCCATTCACCCAAACAACACGTCCGCCTTGTGTTGTTATACCAATTGTTGGTTTTTTTGGTGATTGTTTTACCATATCACCAACTTTGAACCCGAATATTGGTGTAACATTTCCGTTGATTTTATCCTTATATTCCTTTGTAATCTCATATACTGTTTTACTCATGTTCATTCCTCTGCTGTGTTTATATTCCTATTTTGGTTTATGTCATATAATAATACTTTGTATAGTTTTTTTTATTGTTCTTCAAACACGTTTCCAATTATTTCATAACAATTCATGTTTGATCTGTAGAGATTGTATATTTTAATGTTGAGATCTTCTACAGAAATTCCACACCAATTTCCATCAAAACACACTTTAAAGTTGAAGCCTGTGTGTAAAGATTTTAAAATATCACTTTCATATATTTCGACGTTGTTTTTGTCTTTTATTCCTGTGAACTGCATTGGGATGAACCTTTCCGGATATATGCCAATATTCGCTTCTGAATGTGGGTCATATTCATTGAATTCATCAAATCCTATGACTGTCCCATTGAGCATCATTCCCATCTTATATCCGCTCGTTAATTCATCATAAATCATTTTTTTGAATGATGTATCCCACAATCTAAATTTTAGATTCATATTTTATTCCTCTGTTTCGTTTATATTCTTGTCTTGGTTTTCCTCGATTTTATCTAACGCACCCATCAGCCTAATAAAAGTAGACATGTGCGGGTCCACCCTCCCAGATTCAAATCTTGATACATACGATTGAAACACATACGCTGCTTTAGCCAATTCTGCCTGGGTGACACCAAGCGATTCCCTGCGCTCTTTTATGTCTGCTGTGTTCATATTCACTCATCTGCTGTGTTTCTATTTGTAACAATTTAATAATACTAGTTTCAATATTCGGTTCTCTTCTATCTGATCCAGCGCATCCATCAACCTATTCATAGTTGACAAGTGTGGATCAATCTTTCCAGATTCAACCCTGGACACGAACGATGGGAACACTCCAGCAACTCTGGCCAATTCTGCCTGGGTAACACCAAGTTCTTCTCTCCGGTTTTTTATTTCATTTATATTCATCGTTATTCCTCTGTTTTACCCGGCCAAATTTGGTCATATATAGCCTGCACAACCTCTGTTGGTTGTGTTCTCATGTCCAAATTATTGATCATATTCTGCATGATTCTTAAGTGCGCCTTTTCTTCAAGCTCAATCTCAAGTTCTGGTGTCCACTGCACCAGCTTTAATTTATGATATGAATCAATAATTCTACGATATCCATCTAAGTATAAAGAATCATCATCAAGCCTGACATATCCTTTTGGTGTGATTTTCTTTACTGTATGTAAAACATATATGCTATTGTTAAAACCATCCTTTTTTGTGTATACTTTATCACCCTGTTTCAATGCTTTAATCCATTCATCATTCATTTAATATCACCTTATAGTTATACAATAACGTTTAAGTTATATAACTCTTCCGATATCATCTTTGTCTATACCCCGGTCGCACACATTCAATCATCTTGTATCCACTCGACGGTATGCAGCCTTTATACAATTTACATGATTGCCTCATACACAAATCACAGCCAACCACCCAGTGGATAAAAGGACAGTGGCATTTCCCATGGTTGTCGAGTTTGGTTAGAGTGGTTGGTGGTCCGGCTGGGGTTGTCATCGTTTACCATATAAGTGTGCAGTGGTTATCTTTAGACACTTCAATCATAAAAACCACGTTTCACTTTCCAGATTGTACTTAGTGCTGCGCCTGTTGTCTCATGTATCTCTTTTGGTTTCATACCAGCCACACACAACCGTTTTATTTCATTAACTTTGCGTGTCTCCAGTCGTGGGCCGCCCGCACGTGAGTTCATTTTTAATCTTACTACCCAGTCGTTAAATCCCTCTGCGTTCACTTCTATATTTACCATTTGATATCACCATATTCAATCTAACAAATCATCAAATTCAATCCATCCTCTTTGAATCATTAGTAATGCTACATATCCGAAAACATCAGACACGTCGTTCTTTTTTAACTCGCTTGATTGTTCGATTCGTCCTAGCTTGTCATCTATCCTGTTACATATCTGGCTGTCGGCTGGCATGTTCGAGAATATCTGTTTTGGATATAGTGCGGAGTCGCCGTATCTTTTGTTTTTTTCTATTAAAAACTTTGAGAAATTACTAAACAGTGTGATTATATGTTGTTCAGTTGATGTCATTTTACCTTCTTTGATATCACCTTCTGGTTTCCATTCTTCACAGTCTTGGCAATCATCACATGGAGTATATCCAGGATAATCGCCGCGGTATTTACATGTGTTACAATTCATTCTTTCTTGTTCCATTGTTTCCTCCATAGATGCGTTAGAATCGCCGTTTGTATGGTCATAGGTATGTTGACTTGCCATTATGTGTGTTTTGCCAGTGGTGGGCGTCTGAGGGGCTATGGTGCCCATGTGGTGGTATGAATTGAATTGCATCCCCGTCCACATTCCCATTATACATACTTCAACAGCCCCCCGGGTTGCTCGAATATCGTACCATCCTGCTTCATCCTCAAGAGCATCTGTATAAGCTGCTCATGTGAGATGTCAATCCCTTTTGCGTAGATTGTCAAGTCCTGCTCGGTGATCCCAGGCAAGCAGGCATTCCGGATTAGTTTCATGTTATCTCGCTGGTTGTTGGTGCCGGGAATCCAATAATTCCAATCTATAGAAGGAACTGGCAGTTCATTTTGGATTAAGTATTCTCTTGTTGCCTGCAACACATCTTTTATATCTATCATAAGTATATCTTCAACTGCGCAGACTGCTATCCAGAATGCCCGTTCAGTCCATTTAGGATTACAGTACAATTTATTAATATATGGTTCGTGAAATTGTTTGTGAATTTCGTTATTAAGTTTATATTGTAATATCTGGTATTTGTTACTATCAACTGAACATGAACAACCATTTTCGGGTTGCTTAGGCATTGATATCACATCAATTTTAGAAAATATTTGGTCAAATTTACTCATTGTAACCACTCTTGTAACCATTTGTATCCACCATGTAACCACCTAATAATTTATCAAAAACAGGCACAGAAGGCACTTTGTATCCATGTAACCCATGTAACCACCGAAAATGAACATATACTATAGAATTATAAGAAAATATTTTCTCATGCGTGTGTATTGTTTTATTGGTTACAGTGGTTACATGGATACATATTATTATATTATATATTATATATATATATACCGCTATCGCTTCTGTCTCTATTCTAACTGTCAAAAAGTGTAACCACCTGTAACCACTTACAAAGTTAGACAGTACCGTAGCATCGTGTTTTTGTGTGTTTGTCATTGTGGTTACACGCCTCCTGATAGTGAATATTTTATACGAATCACACGAATTGGGTTTTTACTCCCCTTTAATCTTGCTGTTGTTGTGTTTCTATTTTTAGATGTTTCGATCCAACCAAATCTATTCCAATCTTTAAGAACTCGCTCTTTCTCAAATCCTTCAACTTCACAGAAATATTTATTAAATACGGTTGGCAATATATCAATATGATTAATATGAATGTCTCCATAATAATCAAAGGTTTTTTGTGATATTTCCATCCCGTCAGCATAAAAATATTTTTCCTTTTCATGAACCCATGAAATAAAAGAATCCCACGCTTTTTGACCATACCCTTTATCTGACATCATCTCAAGCATATCTCTCATGATACTAACACAAACCTCTCCTGGGTCCACAGGAGAGTAATTAGAATCAATTTCATGTAATACTGATTCAAACAGGTATCCAGCAGTACAGATTACCGCAAATGTATCACTTAATCTACCTCCAACATTTTTCATATCTGCGCCAAGATGAACCTCTTTTGACAGGTCGTTGAATTTAATTTTTAATTTGGTATATGTTTTAATCCATTCATCTAAATTTAAAATAATATCTTTGATAATATACGGACCTATTGATCCATCACACCCAATTATATTTCTTTCAAATGATTTTACTATTTTTTCACTTTTATCATCATTTGCATCAAGACCATTAAATAATTGAATTACTCTGACATCAGCACCAGCAAATGTCGTATCTGATGTAACTGAATCCTCTCCAGATGTAAGACCAACCACTTTCCATTTGCGTGTTGTCCTGGTCCCCCCAGTTGCTTTGGCTCTGCCTTTTCCTGTTTCATTTGCTAACATATAGATTATTTTAATAATATCTTCTTTTTTAGACATTTGTGTTTCATCAAATGCAACAGGCAAGTCCTTACAAAACTGACTAAATTCTTCAGCATAATTTACAGTTACATTTCCAGAATTAGATAGTTTTAGTATATCTCCCCATATTGATAATGCAAAGTTTACTAAAGTAGATTTGCCAGTACTGGTTTCTCCCCATTGATGAACTACAAAAGATTTAGCACCAAGTTTTTTAAGCAGTGGAGCCACAACAGATACATAACACATAAATCTTGCACGAGGATATGTCAATAGTTGTTCTGATGTCTTTACCCATTTTTTTGCGTTTTTGCATTGTGATGTATCTAGCGCAGACATAACATTTTCATCACCGTTTAACAGAGTCACAGGCTTATAGGTAATTTTACCAGTGATGTTTTGCTCTATTATGTGGTCCCCATATACAAACTTTTGATCATACCAACCCAACTGAGGAAACGCATGTGTGGTCTTAATCACAGACATATTATTAACTAAGAAACTTTTTAAATACATACAAATGTTTTTTGTTGTGCTTTCTTCAAAAAGAGCACCTTTATTAACCAGTTCTAAAACCCCTCTTTTTTGGAATGCATCGACCTGTGGAATTTCACAAGATACTAATCCATTGATATCATCTTCAAAACATATCTTTAATAATGTCGTATCATCACTAATATTTTTAATTCTTTCTTTTATCCATATTTTCGATGAAGATATTGGAGTACATGTTTCAGTACCTTCTTTATCAAATTTTTGTAGAAACATTCCGTTATCTGAATGTATATAGCCTTCTGGAATGTCATATACAAAATCTCCCTCTAGTGTTTCAGTTTGTACCATCAGATCCCGTAGATCATCAGCAGAATTGTCCTTTAAAAAATCGGCAAGGTCTATTTTTTCAGTACCGGTTGGTTTAGGTAATTCAACCATACAAACATCTATACCTCGTCCTACAAGGTAATCTACGGTTGCAAGTGCGCCTTTAGAACCTGCACCGCTTTCATCATTATCATTACAAATATAAACTGTTTCAAGTCCTTTAACAAGCGAGTATATTTTATCATAATCCGATTTTTTGAACTGAACTGTAACAGGAGATACACACGGGAACCCTTCTTGAATTGCCATGATGCAATCAGTAACGCCCTCTGTTATAATACAGTTTTTTGCACCTCTCAGGCTGTTTTCGCCGTAAAAAACATCATTTTTCACACTCTGACTGATGTATTCGCGTCCTCTGCCGTCTTCATTGTTTTGTTTATAAAGTATGTGCTTTTTATATTTGCCCAATTCATATGGCTTGTCTGGGGTTATCCCATCTATTTTTCTGGCTATTGTATATTCCACTTTACCGTTTTTCCAATATGGAAATATATAACGCCCTTGATAAAAATCAAACCACCCATTGGTTGTTTTTATAACTAGCCCCGACTTTTCTATAATATCTCGGTGGAATATGCCATCCATAGCAGATTGCAATGACTTTCCATCAACTGGAGCAAATCCTATTTTTAATTGGTCAATAGTTTCGTTTGATATACCCCATGTTTTTGTGATTTCATAGCGCATATCTTCGGTTAATTGAGTATGATAATATCCTGCTGCTGCCGCTAAAAACGAATAAATCTCATATGCTTCAGTATCGTATGTTTCATTTTCAAGAGTTACCCCGGCCATTTCAGCAGCAATCTTTAAGATTTGTTTAAAATCTTTTTTGACATCAAGGTTTTTATTATATGCAATCCAGTCATAAACATCCCCACCAATTCCTGATGCCCAGTCGTTCCATAATTGGATATTTTTATTTATGTTTAGTGATTTGCCTGACTTGCTTCCTGAGTTTATAGCCCCTGTATATTCCCCATTACCATGAGCAGTCAGATCAATAGTTTCCCCTATTAAGTCAACTATATCTAGCCTGTCTTTGATTTTGTCAATATTTGAGCGGTCTGCTGTCATTACGAACCCCCCTGATATATAGACTGTGCTCGCACTCCACACAACACGGCATTTCTGGTAGACTGTCCGGATCAGGCACAGGGTAATTATTAGATAGCCTAACCTCACACGAAATGCACAAGTCGGCCATGTTATCACCACTTAGGAAATGTAACAGATATGTGATTTGTATCAGTGTCTTCTATTTTACAATCTGGGTCGTTTTCGTCTATTTCCGCGCGTCTGATTTTTTCTTTGAGTTTATAATATTCCACTAAAGCTGGCGGAATCCTAACATATACGCTACCATTAAAACTTCGAAACGTGGTGGTGAGTTTCATAATATACTCATAAATAACTCATAAGTATATAAGAGTTTACATTATTAAAAATTACTACTTTATTACGGCCATTGAATTACTATTGTGGTTACATAAACACCAACATCCACCATATTGCCGACGGCAGCAACATGGTATTATCATAAATACCGTATCACATAAAAATCTGTAACTGATAACATCAAAAAATAAAGAGTAATTGGAAAAGTCACCCGAACGTATCATGTTTTGTCATTCAGTAGATATGTAATTCTACAATTCCACAAATCCATGTGTACCATTCCGTGGCAGTGAATGCACACCGGGATTAATTTCCAGCGTATTCCTTCACATCCTTGGTTTTTGTCCATGTCAATATGATGGACGGACAGTTTTTTATACTGTCCATTTGAAGTTATATTTAGATGTTCTGGCAATCCACATATAAAGCACATTCGATCATATTTCTCACGGTTAGATTCTTTACATGAATAATTGAATTGTGGACAATATGGTGAATCTGTTATATAACCTTCCCACTCATCATAAGATATGCCTTGTTTTGCTGCACTCATCCTTTTCTTTGATTTTTCAGTAAGTTTTTTGCCTTTTTTTGCATCACTTAGTTTCTTTCGTGTTTCTGTAGAAGTATGTTTTTTTATATCCCTCATTGTCTGCCTAAATTCGTCGGAACGTTTTTTACCTTTATTTGCTTCACTTATTTTATGTTTATGTTCTTTAGTAAGAATCCTACCTTTTTTTGCACATGATCCACATAATTTTTTATGATATCTATATTGTGTCCAACGGCCGTTGCCACAACTATTACAATTGGTCCACACCATTTTACCCGATTGTGGTTTTAAATTATTTGGGTTATAGCCTTTATATTTGATAGTAGCTTCAATATTAATCATATTATCAACTTCTTAGCAATGATATATATGCGTTGAAGATTAATATAGTTTTTGACGACTGGTATAATATCATCTTCTTAGCAAAGACTACTATTTTTCCAGTCGTCATTCTTAATTGAATTTACTCAAAACTGTTGTTCTTTACGCGATCAGCCAGCTCTTGCTTTTTTCCTGCGTTCCATCCGGCGATGTCCTGAATATATCCGGTAACTCTGGACAACTGAGTTACACCATGATTTGAACAATCAGGACACATGGGCTGGCCGCAAATAGGACAATTGAGAATTCCACCTACTAAATCCCGGCCGCATGCATGATGATTATATTCCACCCATTTACTTAAAGGACATTTTACAGGATCGTCTATGTTTATTTGCTCACCATCATTGAACTCATCCATCCATGCCAGGCATCTGTCGATAAACTCCTGTTTTGGTAATGCCATTGATTCTTCGTGTGTGATTGGTTTATACATTATTTTTCACCAATATAGCATTTGAATTAATATGATAATACTGTTCGTATTACTAAAAATATAAAAATCTGTAACCAGCAATAACCAAAAACAAAAAGTAGACCAAACGATGTACGCACACACCGCTATGAACTTAGCAATTTTACTTGAACCCTTCACTCAATCCACCGGACTTTCATTGGAGCAATTATTTTCACAAACCACCACCTGAGGCGGTTCATGTCTGTATACTGCTCGGGAAATTCCATTGTTTGTATTGATTTGTTTCGCTCTATTTTTAACTGTATATAATTCTGTATCATTTGCTCCACAGGTCCCCGTCCTTATCTACCAGAGTTTTACCATCCCTCTCTAGTCGCAGGGCGCCCATAACAGCTTCTAGATACACATATTCATTATCATATGTGTAATGCCCGACGTACAAATAATCATTTTCCTGTAGCGTGTACAGGCTATTTTCATCCAATCGCAAGAAAGAATCTGGATTTTTTTCTGACACGTATTTTCCTTGCGGTCCGTTGTCTGTACAGCCCATTGTTAGCGTTAACAACAGGATTATCAATATTGGTGTAATGATCTTTTTATTCATGGTTCATAGCTCCTGTATAGTCAAAACCCGTGTTTCAGTGTTATATTCAACAAGTAAACTTTCCTTAACTGGTAACTTTACTTGTTTCGCAAACGATTCCTTTAATGTGATCTGTTTGTTGCCGGATTTTCCATCATGCATCCGGCATGTCTCCTTGATAATTGTCATATAATCTATATAGTTATACAAACCAATATATATATTTATGTGTGGTATCCAATAATTATATATATATCTATAACAATATAGAATACTATGAAGTCTATTATAATTGTATTGGTTTTATCTATATTGTTAATGTGTATCGCTCCAGCATCCGCAGCATATAATATGTCTGATTTTATGCCCGAAGATCCGATACAGGATATGCAGGACATGGGGGTATGGGAATATATAATTTTAATAATAGGGGTATTGTTTGTACTGGCGGTTGTGTCTTCTGCTGGGGCTATACTCATCGGGATGACACAGGGTAACATCGGTAGTATTATGAAATCAACCACAATGGCAAACCATGGGAGTTTTACAATCCTCAGAACTATCATAATGGTTATCGTGGCATTCATGGCGCTTGGTGTCATATTCTATTTCATCAATGGTGGAATATGAAAACCATTGTTTTTTTTTTCTGATTCTTTTTTTACCTTACATGGCTTCTGCTGAGTTTGATGATATATTTGATATTCTTAATGAATCGATCTTAGATGAAGATTGGAATGTTACAATGGAATATCCCACCGCGATCCACGAAACTCAATCACATGAACATATCAGGGGGTGGGTTGATATTATAGGCTTTAATCAAACTGTTGAGATAAATGGAATTGAATATTATAACCAATCAGAACCCATTGTGGAATATAACGTATGGGGGGATGGTTTTGGATTTAATGATAATTTAGATTGGGTTGTAGTTGAAGACGACAGGACATATACAACCGGAAACATGACAACAGCAGATATCGATATTCATATGCTCTGGCATGAATCCAGTCTGAGATGCAGGACTGTGATGGGCCATACATATTGCTGGATTCATAAAGATTATCATCATGAAAATACAACATTTTCAACAACCGAGCCCACCCCACAAGCATATCCAAAGATTGAATCACCACAATGCTATATCACTATTTACAATAATTCATTTAATTCACATATAGAGGTTTTTGTACCCGTTGATAAATGGCAGAGTAAAGTAAAATACCAGTACAAAAATGAAACGATCATACGATTTAACCAGATCGGGATTATTGAAACCGGCGCAGCAAACATTTCATATACAACTCAGTGGAGCCCACCAACAGACAATTTAAAATTCCTAAAAGACAGCATGATTATAACCTGCACCAACACCAGTCAGTTTAATCTATCTCATCTCAATGTCACGATATACACACCATATGATAAAAAAAACATAACCGAGTACAATGTAACTGAAATTACTCATGTTCCCGGGAAAGAATTCTATCCATTCTTTTGGCCGTTCATTGCAATTCTGTTGGTTTATGGAATATGGATTAAATCAAATTTAAAGGGGTTGATGTTATAAAACTTATATATTTCATAGTAATTTTATTGATGCTAATCCCAGTTAGTTCTGCTGATATCTCTGATCTAATCCCATCAGCAGGCGCCCAGATGATCCACGATGGAATAATGTTCACATTGGTATCCATAGGTGATTCGTGTATGGATGCCGGATTCGAAATCAATAATGTCACGAGTGGAGACGCATCAAACAGTACAACAATGAACGCTGTGTTCGGCGTTGCTACATGGACATACGACCCCTATGAAAACGAAGGCATCCGGGATATTATCAAATTGGTAATGTCTGTTTGGTTGATCTTGACAATAATACAGATATTAGCAGGGATCACGTGGGTAAACATCCATGATACACACCCCAATGCAGCAGAATCACTCTCATTTATAGCAGGAATTAACCACAATTCAACATTTAATAATTATATGACTGGAATAAAAGATAATATATTCATAACAATGTTCTCGTATATTGGAATTTATTTAATATTATCATTAAATCTTGTTTTTACAAACATGATAATGTTTTCAATGCTTGATGTGATAGCTCCAACACCGGATAACATCATGCTGTATACAATGATGGGATTTACATATCTGGTAATGGCGTTCTTTTTCTTGATCCGGTTTCTGGTGATCAATATCTTCGCTGCATTTGCTCCGATCCTTGGGGTGATGTACGGGAGTAATTATTTTACCAGGGCGATAGCAGTCAAATCATTTATATTTTTCTGCGCAATGGTATTCATGCAGACCGTGATTGTATTTTTTACATCAGTAGGACTCATAGCTATAAACGGAATGGGATTTGGATTCGCTTCTAGACCGGGTCCATATATCGCATTGTGTATCCTGCTTGTTATAATTGCAGTGGTAATGATGGTCGGCTGGGCATTTATACGCAGATCAAGCAGAACAGTTATAAATTTAGTTGCATGAGGTTAAAAATATGTCAAAACATGAAAACAAAAGCGTTCCAAAATCATTAATCTATCACAGTAAAAATACAATTAGCATGTTCTCAAAACAGTGGCTAACAGTAACATTATTATGGGCTTTTGTAATTGTGATTGTCTCGGGAATAATCATTAATTTTGTGCATAACCGAATTTGTCTTATATTGTTGTTGTGTGTGCTGATTGTGTGGATTATGCTATGGGTTAAATTGTTCAGGTCAGAGGCTGTGATCACTCGCACTATTTTAACAGTGAAGTACTATCTGCGCAAGGACGCAGGCATGACCTACCTGCCAAAATTCACAATGCAGCCGAAGGTCATTGAGAAATATTTCCCTGTGTTACATGTGCATGAAGGCGGAGTAATTGAATACACACAAAACCGATTTGGGGTGCTCATGGATATGGATACCCCACGGGTGGATAAAAACAACCTGGATACACATTTACATGGCATTACATCTACATTAAATTCATTAAATCCAGGTGATGTTTTCAAAACGTTTGCGTGCTCTCGTTTGGTAACTCAAAAACCCATCCTGTCTGATATACTAGACTCCACCAATGACCCGGACAAATCACAAACACAAAGAGATCATCTTTATTCAATGTATGACCAGCTCACTGATGAAAAAGAACATAATGATGTAGTACACTGGCATTCGTCAGCATCATTGAGTTTTAATAATTCTGTAAAATCTATTGAAGATGCCAGGATTGTATCACAAAACACCATCCCGGGTCTCACCAAAATCATTAAAAAATCCGGTGTGCGCTTATACCCACTCGAGGACCCAACTGATATCACTATGACATACTATCAAACAATCATGCAAAAGGAAGTGAAAATCTAATGTGGATCACAGATAAGATACGGAATGTTCAGCACCAGCACGGCAATGCAGTGGCCGCAGCAAAAACAGAGATATACTGGGATTCAATAGCCAAACAAATTGAACCCGAGCTCATCGAGGAGCTCCCTGGATATCTAGTGATCAACCAAGACACTTTTGTAAAATCTATCGTCGTTGGTATTCCAATTTCCAAAGCGGACGGCTGGCCTGCTGGTTTGTCTCCTGAATTTCAGGACCAAATACTCGACACCGGTATGTCTGAAGGCTGCACAATATCGATATCTAGTACATTTATCCAAGTGCCACAAGATGAAGCCCTTGCATTGTTAGAGGGGGTTATGTTCAACAATAGCAGCAACAGAGAGATTAGTGCTACAAGGAACCCAGACGGCACCGCATCTCAATATTTAGAAGTAGATAAAAAAGGATATCTATATGACTATGAACAAATCAAACTAGGAACACAAAAAATGTTTCATGTTGCATACATCATCACGATATGGGCAGACGATATGGATACAATGTATAGAGCAACATCACATATAGAATCCGTACTGGGTAGCCATAATATTTTAAAACAATATCCAATCCACAGGATGCTAGATGCGTTCCTGGCATCACTCCCGTTCCCAACCGTTGTTGATTTTGCATTTACTCAAATGTTATCGGGGTATGCCAGTATGTTGCCGTGCACCCGCAACCCCAACTCAAGAACGGACGACACCGGATTGTTGTTTGGGCACGACACCAAAACTAAAAACGAAGTCGTGGTTGACATAGACCAATTACCAGCAGGGCACATGATGTTGGTTGGCCCAACCGGCGCCGGAAAAACATATCTATTGTACCTGCTGCTTATGCGGTCATTTAGCCAACAAGGGAACCGGGTAATCCTTGTAAATCCCAAGAAAGACACAGGCACATCTTGTGAATCTATTGTGGAATATTTCAACAAAGATCAACAGATCGCATCGTTTATAAATATAGGACCAGGGTACAATAATATAAATATATTACAAATTCTTTTTGATGAAAATATTATATCATCTGGTACTTGGGACTCAATAAGCATGTATGATTATCAGAAAGTATTGATCTCTCAGTTTTTTCAAGTCTGGTTTAAGGATACCTTTTCACCCAACATGGATAATTATCTTGATAAAACACTTACAGAAGTATGGAACGCACATGGGATATACAGAGAGAACCCTGAATCCTGGAATGGCGCAGACTGGCCGACCCTCTCAGACCTGCGGGCCAGGTGGGAACTGGACCTCAAAAACAAATCGAGAGATTATGTTACAGCCGAAGCCATGCTGAATAAAACATTTATCCTTGGTCCAGATGGCCGCTTATCATACATGAACCAAAAAACCGATATCGACATCTCAAAAGATTTTATTGTATTAGATATCAGTAATGTTCCTGATGATATCCAGGACGCAATGAATATCTTTTTAACGGGAGTTATGGCCCTAAGATTCAAAACAGATGCAATGAAAAAAACCATCATTGCTATTGATGAAGCAGGGGTATTTTTCAGGAATCCCAAACTATCCAATTTTATATTGAAATTGATAACACAGGGAAGAAGTTTTAATATTTCACTTTGGTTGGCAACTCAGCAAATGGTCGACTTGAAAAAGGCCGACCTTATGGAAGAGGTCAGGACAAATATCTTCTTAGATGTAATCCTTGGAGCTAATTTAAAGGACGATACTATGAAATATGTCCAGACATACTTCAACTTATCACAGAATGATGTGTCTAACCTGCTCGATGCTGACGTTGGTGAAGGTATCTTAAAAGTAGATGGTGAGAGTACCCCAGTCACCTTTAAATCTACATCACTTGAACATTCAATTATCAAAGGAAATTATCAAGAAAAAACATCTACTGATAGTGTTATCGTTACATTGCCCGAAGTTACAAAAATCACAAAAGATCAAGGTTTTTATGTTGATGATTGGATCGTGGGTAACTCACTTGAGATCATGCCAACACATGGATTTGAGCCACTTAAAGCACAGAATCCCGTCGGTGCTGGTCAAGTGCGAGTATGGGTTCCAGCCGGCGCCGTGACCAACAACAAGATCATGAATCAATCGTTTGATCATTTCGCTACAGTGGTTATCATTGCTGGATACCTAGCGCAAAAAGGTTACACTATTGAGATAAATCACTGGAACGATGCAGACATTATAGCTACAAAAGATGATTATAAATTAGCTATAGAGTACGAACGACCGGGCAGCCACACCGAGAAGGAACTTGTTGATAAGAAAATGCGAGCTGAAAAGCAACATGGGGCGGTGTTATTTGTTGGCCAATCCAGCAATATTAAACAACTTCGTTCAGTCGGAATCGCTGTGCAGCGAGGGGCTGAACTTGTAGAATACATAGATGAGATAAAAACATGAATCATGCAATCGGAGATGTTATTACATGTTATTTTTAGAAAACAAGGGTTGTTTGGGCTGGAATCGCAGCGGTACATATATCATATCAGGGGACTGGAACAATGACTGAAGCTATAAAAAATGTTAATACAAAACTACCGCTTATCATACTGATACTGGTATGTATTTGTGTATGTGCATGTCTGTGTTATTTTATTTCGTGTGTATTACATCTACCACAATTTACGGTTGTTCTGGGTGGTATATTGGCATCGTGGATGTTAGGAGTATATCTGATAACACGGTGACTTGTGTGGTTAAAAAAAAACAATTTAAATAATAATTTGTATGATTGATATTATCATACCTACTATTATTATAATCAAACCCAGCCAATGACACAGATTTGATCCCAGCGGCATGTCAAATATATTGAATGTCATTCCCATTAAAAATAATATTAGTGCAGCTGGTAACCAATAATAAAACAAAACCAATGCTAGGAAATATATATTTACCAGTATAATATATTTCAAAAATGATATTATTGGCCAAATGGATTGTATTTTAACAACATAATTAAAATCCATGTCGTTAAAATCCCTCCGATAACCGAATATATGAGTTGGATATCATATAAATCAGTTATAATAGTCCCCAACCCCACACCAAATATAATCATAATCAATCCAAAGATTAATTCGGTGGCTATGTCTATTTCGTCGATCATTTTATTTTACACCTCTGTTTTAACTAATCAGGTTGCAATACTTGTAACTCTAGGCAAAAATTATCATATTTATGCCCTTTATACAATGGACATTCCCGGCACTCGATTCCATAACATCCATTTTTCATAATCAGCTCTATTGCTGCTATGATTTTTTCTTTACTCATTGTTTTCCTCCTTGTATTTGATTAAATCATTAATCACATCTGAGACGCTCATTAGTTTTGATGTGCGGTGATCCAATATCCACTCCCTCACAATGTCGTCAATTCTTACAACCTTTGACATTAGTATCACCTCTTACGGGAATATACAGCATACCCGCCCTTGATTTTAATCACTCTTGCCCGGTATCCCTTGTTTCTGAATTCTTTGGCTTCATCTCTTGCATCTGTCTTCTTACCGAATTCATCTTCCCAGGTATACTCAAGTCCGTTGATTACTTTTTTTATTGCCATATTCATTTCTCCATTTTTTTTAACATATCCTCGTGTGATATGCTCATTGTTTTTTTCACTGCGTCGTCTTTTTTCTGTCTTGCCTGTGCAACCTCATCAATTTGATCTTGTGTAATTCCTAGTTTGATGTTTGCAGACATCGCAGACAGTTTGATGTCAAGGTTGTGTTTTACCCTGTACATCTTTTTAGCGTCGGTGGATGTATCCGCTTCAATAATCTCTGCTGTGTGCTTTTTGCCCTTTTCCATCACTTTCCATTGTTTAACCATTTTCATTCCTCTTGTAGTATTTGACTACAATGTATACTATGTTATAATACTATATATAGATACCGTCACCTTTGCGTAGCGTTTATGGTAAAAAAGGCACATCAGCACAATATCATGTGCCCATGTCAATCTTCTAGTTTAAATCTGGTTTTACAATCAATACACTCAACTTCATCATCACTTTCTGATATTGTAAAAACCAGACCACCACATAGACAACAGTAATCTATGTGTTCTAAATAATATCTAGATGTGTGTGGTGCCATATTAATTATTCTATATATTATTCAAAAACAAGCGGCTTGTTGATTTTAATAGCGTGGTTGATCAACTTGATATATTTATCTGACTGATCCAAATAATCTATTCCAAATCGTTTGATTTCATGAATTTCTTTTAACAGTTTGTGTAACTGATTAACAGTATACAATCCATCACAATCGGAATGACATAATATCAACTGAAATGGTTCATCAGTCCAAGGAGTTACCCCTCCAAATCCAACCATCTCGTTTAGATTAAAACCTACGGATTTTGCTATTTGTTCCCTCCAGTGGTGGTAACCACCATATGAGCCCATTTCTTCGCACATATACTCAGCAGATTCGTATTCACCGACACGTATATTCAATCCCATGTTTCATTCCTCCTTTTCTCTTTCTACTTCTAGTTCCTGATCAAGTATTTGCAGTGCTTCATAGTGATAGTCTATTCTATCAATAACCGCCTGTGGTATTCTTGCCATATTCATTCCCCAATCTCAATCACATAAGCCCGCACCCACTTTCCAGCGAACCTCCTGCCTATTGAGATCTGTCCGTTTGTGGACACCGGGGTTTGTGATTCGGCCACTGTTAACAGGTCTGAGTTGGGGATATACACAGTGGTCCACGGTTCTCTAATTTCAACCGCACAGCGGTAATCAATCCTGTGTGCAATGTCTCGCTGCAGTCTTGCGAGCTCTTTTTTGCTTTGTGTTTCATCTGCTTCGATTATAATCTTCATAAATATCACCAAAAAAATTTAGTTTGTATCATAAATTATGACATGCAAACAGCACCCCATAGATATTCCGCAATGAATTCTTGAATAATCTCCGTGGCATCTTCCGAATATTGATCCCACTCGTCGGGATTATCAACGTGAGTGTACCATATACCGCTGCCAATGTGAAACACATCTATCAATGAGTATATTTGATCAACATACATGTTGTACTTGTCCACCACATCTTGGTCATCTGGCTCCATATCATCACAATATGGCCTCATGCCCGCCACCTCAGTTGTAGTGGTTTGATTGGGGTAAGGACAGCCGTACTTATTCCATATGTTGTTTATTTTTTCAACACATGAACTTAAAATTTCATCATCCATTCCATGTTCAAATTCTGATTCCATGCTCATATTGTTTCACTCCTGGACTGCAAAACCATATACAATATCTATCAGTTCATCCCGTTTATACATTAGATAGTGTTCTCCCGTGATCTCTGTTACTTGTCTTTCCAATTCTTGGTTGGTCATTTTACTGACCTGATTATATAATTCTTCATTATTCATATTCATTTCATCAAACATTCCAGATTCGATGTCCCTGATTGCCGTTTCGGCTAGGACATCGATTTTTGTTATGATTTCGTTCATTGTAATTTCATTCCTAGGACATTGTCCCATATACTACATTGTTTCATATCTATATATAGTTGTCGGACATTGTAGTATATTATGAATTTATTTGTCGGTATCCAATATCTTTACATAGTTCCTGCGGCACCACTGCCGAACAAACCCAGAATACTTCTCAACAGCCCTACCCCTGCTTCCAACAAAAGATACCTGTATCCTGTTTTCTAATGAATTCATAGTTTCAATCTTAGATGCCTCAC
>Ga0209013_10000127_pt1 | contig 58677 bp, 47 predicted proteins | sample Cruoilmetagenom2_FD_187291 | JGI IMG/M metagenome (GOLD analysis project Ga0209013, IMG submission 187291) | Oil polluted marine microbial communities from Coal Oil Point, Santa Barbara, California, USA - Sample 2 (SPAdes) (version 2) | ecosystem: Environmental > Aquatic > Marine > Oil seeps ...
ACATCGCAAAACCAGAATTAGTGACTCGCCTTTCGTTTAAAGCGGTGCAAAGATAAACCATTATTTTTTCCAATTCCAAATCTGTTCCTGTAGATTTTTCAAAAAATAAATAGCTGTCTGAAAATCAGTAGCTATTTTTTTTAGGTGGAAAGGGAAAAACAAATTACGAAATTAAAAGGAGAATGTCCATACTAAATAAGCAGATTTTTTCTTATTCGAGATCTTTCCACATCGAAAAGGATATTTGGATATAACTTCTCCAGATCTGACATATCGGATAAAACACTGGCAATGAATTGCTGGTGACTTTCGGAATCGGGATTAAAGGCGCGATGATTAGAGGCAGCAATGATCTTTCCAATTTTTTTCATCAAGCTAATTGTATTTTTCTCCATGTAGGTATCCACAAACCGGGACCATATATATTTTTCGGCGATGGAGTTGGTGTGCATCATATTTTCGGCATAGAAGCGATAGTCCCTTAATTCGTCCATTACAATTTCGTAGGAAGGAAAATAGGATACCTGATCGAACAAACCCACCAATTGGTCGACAGCAAGCAAAAGAGTTGCCTTACTCAACTGATTACCATGAGCACCATCTTTCCAGTGCCTGATGGGACTTATCGTAAAAACGATTTTTAGCTGAGGATTGAAAAGAGAAAGAGACACGATAAGCTCTTTATAAAGCTTCACAATTTCATCCACATCCAATCGATATCTGTGAAAGGATTTAGCTGGTTGTTTATGGCAATTCGAAACAATTTCACCAGTTTCGATTAATTCATACACCCATGAAGTTCCGAAAGTAAGAAAGAGAACATCAGCATTTGCAAGATTCAATGCTGCTTTCTGCATTTGAGAATTAATATTTTCCAAACAAACATCAGCTTCCTGATTAGAAAATTTGCCATGATGCGCGTAACTAAACCACAAATCATTTGCAAAATTCAGATCCCGGGATGAAAAAACTTTTCCCTCCATTAAAATTTGAAGGCTATTTCCAACACTAATGGGATTATAGACTACCCCAAAAGGATTACAAATTACATTGAATTTATTCTGAGTTAATATTTTCCCAATATTCTCAGCAAAACAAGAACCTATTAAAAACAAATTGGAGTGAAAAGACAATTTATCCGGCGATTCCAGAATTTTCACTATGCTTCTAAAGACTTCCATATCTATTGATTTTGTTCCAGAATATTATTTATCCAGGTAATGATAAAATTGAACACTTGATTTTTTTCCAGTTCGTTGTGCAATTCATGATATGCACCTTGCCACAATTTAAAGGTACATTTTTCAGAATGGTTTTCTGCAAATATTTTGCTTGCAAGCGGATTGGTTATTGAATCGGCAGCACCGTGAAGCAATAATAATGGCTTTTTCAATTGATCGGTATGCTGCAATATTTTGTATCCAGCATCGTAGGCACCAGTAAATAGAGCAAAGGATACCATATGATGTACCAGCGTATCATCATCATAATCCTGAACCACCAGCTTATCGTGCGATAAGAGGGAGGAATCGAACTTTGATTTCAGTCTTAGCGATGGCAGCATCCAATTTAAGAAGCGAATGAATGGCATCACAAATTTAGGTGGTGCTGCCTGAGTTATAATCCAAGGAGATGTAGCAATAACAGCAGCATAACGGGATTTTTGAGTAAGCAGATGATTTAAAACCTCACCGCCGCCCATGCTATGACCATAGAAAAAAACCGGAATATCCGTAAAGCGAACGGCTATATCAACCAGCACCAGATCGATATCGAGCATTAAATCCCGATAGGAATGAATCACCCCTCTTTTCCCGGAAGACAAACCATGTCCGCGCTGATCGAAACCCACTACCGCAAAATTTGCCTCGACAAAACGTGCTGCCCAAGCCTGATACCTCGAGCCGTGCTCACCAATTCCGTGTACCAAACAAATAACTCCCTTAGGATTTTGTGCCGGTTGCCATATCTGAGCAAACAATTTGCTTTGACCAGAAGCTTGAATATAGAATGTGTGATGTTTCATAAAGCATCAAAAAATTAAGCTTGATTTGATGAGTAAAACTAGTGAGCTTAAAAGTATAAAGAAATCTGATCGGGAAAGGAGCATGCAAGAAGATTCTTATCAAAAAAGAAGAGATAAGCAGCAATGGAGACGTGTTTTTATCGCAGCAAAATACTTATATACACTTGCCAGGGAGTAGATGAGCGTTCCCATCGTTCTTTTGACCGTTCCCTATAATAGATTGGTGGTTACCCTATATAAATTTGCCGTCCCCTATGACAGGTTGGCCGTTACCTGTTGTGGATTCGTGGTTCCTTATGACAGAATGGCTGTTCGGTATCACAGATTTGATGTTCCCTAGTCTGGATTCGTGGTTCCCATACGTCTATTTGATGTTCCCTTACTTGGATTTGATGTTCGCTACACCAAATTGCTAATAAGCTGTACTTATCCCCTGAGAAGGGAGAAGCATAATAAGTAATACGAAGACAGAAATATCAAATTAAGATCGATATTTTGGTGCTAAATTAATGCTTGTTCCAAATCCGATTTCATTTTTGGGTTTAAGCCAATAAACAAAAGCAATAAAAAACACGAATAAACAGCAAGGTTTAGAGCGATATTGAAAAGAGGATTATTTTATTGGCTTCGAACAGCCGGTTTACTCCTCGGAAGCTAAGAAATCAAGATTCCGTTGAATGCCTTTGAATTTGGTACGCTTTACTGCTGAATTTCGGAACAGCTCGCCAAACTGATACGCATCCATCTGATACCAATCGGATTTGGAGAGAGCAAGTAAGTCGGGATTTGGTTCGAATTCCGGAATATGGTGGGCTTTTACCATGCGGTTCCAAGGGCACACATCCTGGCAAATATCGCAGCCAAAGACTCTGTTTTGAAATTTATCTTTTTGGTCGGCAGGAATATCCCCTTTTTGCTCGATAGTAAAATAGGAAATACACTTACTACCGTTTACGATATAAGGTGCAGTAATTGCACCTGTGGGACAAGCACGCACACAGCGGTTGCATCCACCACAAAAATCGGCGACAGCTGTATTCTCGTATTCCAATTCCATATCAACGAATAATTCTCCCAGGAAAAGAAAAGAACCGATTTTCCGATTGATCAGTAATGAATTTTTACCGATCCAACCCAATCCTGCTCGTTTAGCCCAGGCATGTTCTAGCACCGGAGCCGAATCGACAAAGGCACGCCCCTGTGTTTCTCCAATATCAGTATTAATAAAATCCAACAATTGATTCAGGCGATCTTTCATCACAAAGTGATAATCCTTACCGTAGGCATATTTGGCTATTATCGGAGCATCGGCATCCGCTTGTTGCTCTTTCGGATAATAATTGATTCCGACAACGATGATAGATTTTGTATGCTCCACCAGCAAGCGAGGATCGAGACGTTTTTCGATATTGTTTGCCATGTACCCCATTTCACCGTGGTACTCTTTTCCGAGCCATGAAAGAAAATGATCTTTTTCATCGGCAAGAAAATCCGCTTTAGCGATACCGCACAAATCGAAGCCCAATTCCAGTGCTTTAGATTTGATCAGGTTTGATTTGGCTGTTAGTGATAGGTTCATTTGTTATCATCGAAGGTAGTAAAGCCGTTTCATGCCTCAACTTTACACATGTTATCTACAATAATAATGGCATTACATACATAGGTACAAAAAAGGACTGTAAAAACAGCCCTTGAATAATATTAAAGAAAACCCAATTCGAGTTTTCCTTCTTCGCTCATCATATCTTTATCCCAAGGAGGATCGAAAGTTAAGACTAGCGTAACATCTTCGATTTGAGGTAATGCTTTTATCTTTTCGTTCACCTCTTCCAAAATCTGATCGGCCATCGGGCAATTTGGAGCAGTAAGTGTCATCAATACTTTCAGCTCATTTTCCTCGTAAAAATCTAATTCGTAAATGAATCCCAGATCATATATATTCACAGGGATCTCTGGATCATAGATCGTTTTTAAAACCTCTATAACTAAAGCTTCTGTTTCCTTTTTTCCCATAGTGTATTATTGTTTACTTACGTGATTATAAGCAATTCCGTACATTTTAATTTGTTTAACCATTGCTACCAATCCATTGGATCTGGTAGGAGATAAATGCTGTTTCAAACCAATCTCATCGATAAATTTCAAATCAGCATTCATAATATTTTCAGGAGTTTGATTATTGAAAACCCTAATTAATAAAGCAGCGATACCTTTCACAATAATAGCATCGCTATCTGCTTTTAATTTCACAATTCCATCTTCCAAACTAGCATTAAACCAAACTTTAGACTGGCATCCCTTAATAAGATTTGAATCGGTATGATATTTTGTATCCAAACCCGAAAGTTCGGTTCCTAATTCGATTAGATAAGCATATTTATCCATCCAATCTTCAAAATCGGCAAATTCCGCTATAATTTGTTCCTGAATTTCGTTTATTGTCATATTTTGATTTCCTTAAAATATTCTAAAATTGGTTTAAGGTACACATTTTATCTCTTTACAAGTCAGTCGGTGTATCGAGCCAAGACTGTCTTAATGCTTAAACATTGTGCAAACTTTCAGTATTCCCTTGTATAAAACATCGATTTCCTCTTTTGTATTATAAAACGAGAAGGATGCACGAACGGTTCCATCAATTCCAAAGTGTTGCATCACTGTTTCGGTGCAATGTGTACCAGTTCTAACGGCTATTCCCATTTGATCGAGCAGCATTCCCATGTCGTAAAAATGAATCCCTTCCACCAAAAATGAAATCACAGAAGTTTTATCTTTAGCAGTACCGTAAATTCTTAATCCATCGATGGAGCTTAATTTTTCGGTTGCATAAGCCAACAACTCCTGTTCGTAGGCATTGATATTTTCCAATCCAAGAGCCTCAACATAGTTAATTGCCTGTCCGAGTCCAATGGCAGCAATATAATTAGGAGTACCAGCTTCGAATTTAAATGGGAGTTCGTTAAAGGTAGTTCCTTCGAAATGCACTTCTTTAATCATTTCGCCACCGCCTTGCCAAGGTGGCATTTCGTTCAGCAGATCTTCCTTGCCATACAAAACACCGATACCCGTAGGACCGTAGATTTTATGACCAGAGAATACTAAAAAATCAGCATCCAAATCCTGCACATCGATTTTTCTGTGTTGTACCGATTGAGCTGCATCAATTAAGACACGAATATTTTTTGCGTGCGCGATATTAATAATATCCTTAATGGGGTTAATGGTTCCTAATGAATTAGAGATATGATTTACCGCAATAATTTTAGTTCTCTCTGTTATCAAATCTTCCAATTCCCCGATCATCAACTCCCCATTATCATTAAAAGGAAGCACTTTTAGAGATGCCTTTTTCTTATCGCAAACCAATTGCCAGGGAACAATATTGGAATGATGTTCCATTTCTGAAACGATCACCTCATCACCTTCCCGAATAAAACGTTCGGCAAAAGAATTTGCAACCAAATTAACAGCTTCGGTAGTTCCACGGGTAAAAATCACCTCGTGAAGATGTTTTGCATTGATAAATCCCTGAACTATTTTTCTAGCATTCTCGTTTCCATCGGTAGATTTATTACTCAAATAGTGAACCCCACGATGAATATTTGAATTGTACTTATAGTAATACTTCACCATTTCGTCAATAACCTGATGAGGTTTTTGCGTAGTAGCCGCATTATCGAAGTAAACAAGTGGTTTTCCATGCACCTGCTCCTCTAAAATCGGGAAGTCTTTACGTATTTTATTTATATCTAGCGTCATTCTGTTATTTTGTCGTAGAGACGAAGCATGTTACGTCTCTACAATTACCCCTAGTGATTGCACGCAACAGCACAAGTGTTGCATTTCGAAATCTCCCCTCTTAAACGCTTGTCCACCAATTCATCGATTCTTTCCTTTAGAGCCTCCACTCTAATTTTCTCGATAATTTCGTGAGCAAAAGCAAACATCAACATCTGGCGAGCTTCTTTTTCGTCTATTCCTCTGGCACGAAGATAAAATAAAGCATCCTCATCCATTTGTCCGACCGTTGCACCATGACTACATTTTACATCATCGGCATCAATTACCAATTGAGGCTTTGTATTAATTTTGGCTTCGTCGTTAAGTAAAAGGTTATTATTCGACTGATAAGCTTCCGTTCTCTGTGCATCGCGACGAACGTTGATTCTGCCGGAAAAAGCACCTGAAGCCTCATCATCCATCACACCTTTAAAGTGCTCGTTACTCACACAATTTGGTTTTGCATGATCGATAGAAGTGAAATTATCAACATGTTGCTTGTGATCCATCAAATACATACCATAGGTATTGTTTTCGCAATGTTCCGCATCCAGCAATACATGATGATTATTTCGAATGGTTCCACCATATAAGGAAATTGTATTCGTTAGTACATTCGAATGAGTATCCTGACGGATAAAAGTTGAGTTCAGAATCACCGAATTGAGGTGTTGATTTTGCAAGGTGTACAAATCGAACACTGCATTTGCTGCCACATTTATTTCTGTCACAGAATTGCTTAAATATTTATGATGTGTTAAAGTATGATCACAAATAATAATTTTAGCCTGTGCATTCTCCTCCACTAAAATTAGATTTCTTTGAGTCGCCAATAAATCACGATCGGAACGCAAAAGATTCACCACTTGAATTGGCTTCTCAATCACCACACCTTTTGGCACATAGATAAATAAACCATCCTTAGCCAGTGCTGTGTTTAAAGCAACGATTCCATCCTCTCCGGGCTTTGCATATTTGCCATAATGCGCATTGAAAATTTCGGGATATTTTTGAGAAGCTTCCTGCAGTCCGCAAACAATAACACCCTCTGGTAATTCTAACAGCTCTTTATTATTTCCGTAATACCAACCATTGGTTAATAGAACCATATTAGTATCCAGTTCAGGCACATCGCACTGAAATATCTCATTCAAATCTACGTCAACTTTCAAATAGCGAAGGTTCACATTGTAGGGATGATCGAATGCCGGAATCAAATTAGTGTATTTATAATTCTCGTTGGCACGAGTAGGCACGCCCAATTGCTCGAAATCCTGAAATGCTTTCCTTCGGGTTTCATTCATTATTTCAGAAGAACCCTCTATAAGCAATTGCTTACCCTGTTCGAACAGATCCGCGAAATCCTTATTTATTGTATTAATGTCGGCCATTTTTTAAAATATTTTAGATAGGTGAGATCAGATGAGATTTTTTTCACGATCCGATTTCTCCCCGCATCATTTGAACACTTATCTGGAATCAAACACTACGGGCACTACATCAACTATTTTCCGTTTTCGTCCTTAATCCAATCGTATCCTTTTTCTTCCAGCTCAAGTGCTAGCTCTTTACCGGCAGTCTTCACAATACGACCATTATACAATACATGTACAATATCAGGAACGATATAATCTAACAAACGTTGATAGTGAGTGATAACGACAGTTGAATTATCTGGCTTTTTCAATTTATTAACACCATTAGCAACAACACGAAGCGCATCGATATCCAAACCAGAATCGGTTTCATCAAGAATAGCCAATTTAGGTTCCAGCATAGCCATCTGGAATATTTCGTTCTTTTTCTTCTCGCCTCCGGAAAAACCTTCGTTCACCGAGCGATTGGTCAATTTAGAGTCAATTTCAACCAAAGCTTTTTTATCGCGCATCAACTTCAAAAAGTCAGAAGCAGTTAAAGAATCTAATCCTTTGTGCTTGCGATGTTCGTTAACAGCTGTTTTCATGAAATTAACCGTAGAAACTCCCGGAATCTCAATTGGATATTGAAAACCCAGAAAGATACCTTCTTTCGCGCGGTCTTCCGGTGTCATCTCCAATAGGTTTTTACCCTGAAAGATAATTTCACCTTCGGTTACCTGATACAACTCTCTACCTGCCAATACAGAAGCCAAAGTACTTTTACCAGCACCATTTGGACCCATAATAGCGTGAACCTCTCCAGGATTTATTTCCAGATTGATTCCCTTTAGAATTTCCTTTCCTTCGATGGAAACATGTAAATTTTTAATACTTAACATTTCACTTTTATTTTGACGCAAATACGCGTTAGGGTATTTATTGAACTTATATATGAATTATCCTACAGATCCTTCCAAACTGATTTGAAGCAATTTTTGAGCTTCCACAGCGAATTCCATAGGCATTTTATTAATCACCTCTTTGGCGTAACCATTAACAATCAATCCAATTGCATCCTCGGTTGAAATACCACGTTGGTTGCAGTAGAAAATCTGATCTTCTCCAATTTTCGAAGTAGTAGCTTCATGCTCTACTCTGGCAGTTTTATTAGCAATTTCGAGATATGGGAAGGTATGTGCACCACACTTGTCTCCTAATAATAAAGAATCACATTGAGAAAAGTTACGAGCCCCGTCGCAATTCTTGCTTACTTTCACTAATCCACGGTAGGAATTATTGCTTTTCCCTGCCGATATTCCTTTCGATATAATAGTACTCTTGGTATTATTACCAATATGAATCATTTTAGTACCTGTATCTGCCTGCTGATAATTATTAGTGACTGCTACCGAATAGAATTCACTTGAAGAACCATCACCTTTTAATATTGTAGAAGGGTATTTCCATGTAATTGCAGATCCTGTTTCCACCTGAGCCCACATTAGCTTAGCATTTTCACCTTCACAGATACCTCGTTTAGTAACAAAATTAAAGATACCTCCTTTTCCTTCCTTATTACCAGGATACCAGTTCTGCACTGTGGAATATTTAACTTCTGCATTTCCTTTCACAACAATCTCCACAATTGCAGCATGAAGCTGATTCTCATCGCGCATCGGAGCAGTACATCCTTCCAGATAACTTACATAGCTTTCCTCTTCGGCAATAATAAGAGTTCTCTCGAACTGACCAGTATTTGCAGCGTTGATACGGAAATAGGTAGACAATTCCATTGGGCAACGAACGCCTTTTGGAATATAAACAAAGGAACCATCACTAAACACAGCCGAATTTAAAGCTGCAAAATAGTTGTCGTGCATAGGCACAACTGATGCTAAATATTCCTGAATTAAATCGGGATGTTCCCGAACAGCCTCACTAAAAGAGCAGAATATAATTCCCCGTTCGGCTAGCGCTTCCTTAAAAGTAGTTTTCACCGATGAAGAATCCATAACCGCATCAACAGCAACACCTGCCAAATGCTTTTGTTCATCCAAAGGAATCCCCAATTTATTAAAGGTTTCTAACAATTCCGGATCTACATCATCTAAACTATCTAATTTAGCCTCTTGTTTCGGAGCAGCATAGTAGATGATATCCTGATAATCGATTTCCGGCACCTTCAAATGAGCCCACTCCGGCATCGTCATCGTTTGCCAATGTCGATATGCTTTTAAACGGAAATCAAGCATGAATTCCGGCTCCTTCTTCTTAGCCGAAATCAAACGAATCACGTCTTCATTTAAGCCTTTACCAATAATATCAGTTTCAACATCTGTTACAAAGCCATATTTATAATCGCTTTTTGTAACCTCATCCAATATTTTATCTTGTTCTTTTTTAGCCATAACACAAAATTTTTGATACTGACTGATTTCTATAAACCCCTTTAGACTAAAGCCTGTTTAATCGATTCATTTTCTACTTATCCCCTTAATAATTTCCCTTTTAAATATTCATGTGAAAAGAAAAATTGAGAAGCAGAAAAAATGGAATTGAGAATCACAGATCAACAGCCCTTTAGAAATCAAGTGCAAATATATAGAAAGTATTTAAATATCTTAATGATATGCCACCAATAAAATACTTTCAAGTCCGTAATAGGTGAAACGTAATGCTGGCTGAAAGGATACGTTTACAAACAGATGATTTTATGAAGAAATTAAACAGATTTCGCAGGCCAGGTTCAGCTTGCTTTCCAAGTCTGATATTCCATTGAAAAATGCCCGCAAATAGTTGTATGTCGAAATAGCAATTCGCATGTATCCTCACATTAAAGCAAATCGTTTATTTCTTATCGAGATGAATGCCTTAAACAAACAAAAAGCAAGTTTTTTAGATCCGCACCTCATCCATGCCATTTATTGACATATTAATTAAGCTGCTTGACAAGCAAAATCATTTATTTTACGAAATTTTCCAATAAACAGGGTTACCTTTTTAATATTTTCGGAATTAAGGGATGAAGACAATTAACAATTGTCAAATAAGTAACAGCCAAATTATTTAAGATTATGAATTTTTCACTCCTCCTACAAAAGTCGGAACAAATTAAAGAACTTGCAGCAAAAGAAAATACGGGTACACCAAAAGAATTAGCAATAAAACTAGACATCTCAGAACGTAGCTTATCCCGTATCATCAAGGCATTAAAAGACAATGGCTATCCGATCGAATACTCCATTTCAAAACAATCCTACGTACTTAAACAGGTAGCAATTGAAGAATAGCTTAACCATTACAATTAAACTTATGTCTCCAACATTATCCTGGTAATTAATTATTGACGTTCGCCTTTTATGATTATTTAGAATCAATCATAAATATTCAATATTCAGAACACTCAAACCATCAATAATTACAGGACGAAGCAAACTTTCCTACTCTCCAAATTAGACTTAATAAAAATAAACCCACCGCCGAATTGTGGCGGTGGGTTTTCATAACTTGGTATTCGAGTTTATAAATAATGCGCATTCAAAACTCAAAGTCCAAGATCTCTTTCGAGGAGACAAGGGCAAAATTAAAGTTATTTTATTTATTAATCTTTAAATTTTGTAGAAATGAAAAAATTAATATTAACAGGAGCATTACTTTTAACTTTAGGCGTAGTTTCATTTGCAAATGTTCATACGATTTCCACTGAATGTGGGTATTTTACAGGCACAACACAAGAGTGTCATGAATTTTTAGACATTTGTTTTGGTGATTAATTAACAATTCAAGCTCATGGGAAATAACTCCCATGAGCTTATTAAATTCTATACCCTATGAGATATTACCTTTTATGTAGCTTGCTTTCCTTTTTTACGATAATTTCAACACAAGCACAAAACAAAATCAAAGTAACAGATAGTAATAATAGTGAATTTACAGTGCTGGATACTTCGATATACAAATGCACTTACAGTTATCAATACACTTTAGACTCCTTACGTAAGGAATCGGAACGAACAGCTTATATGTTTCTTCAAATTGGTTCGAAAAACAGCTATTTCGAAAGCGAATTTAATTACTATATCGACTCCCTTCTCTATTTAAAATCAAAAGGGCTTGTTTCGGAAGAAAAGGTTTCGGCAGGTTTCACACAATATTATTCTCCAGGTCCTAACTATCATATCCTCCAAAAACACAACACTCCTGAAATAAAAACAATTGAATCTACAACCGAAGGAACTTGGGCAAGCGTAGAGAATGTTCAGCTTAACTGGAAACTAGGAAACGAAACGGATAGTATTGCCGGATACTATTGCAAAAACGCGCACACTAGCTTTCATGGGCGTAATTATAATGCCTGGTACACTATGGAAATTCCTATGCCCTACGGTCCTTATAAATTTTCCGGATTACCCGGTCTCATCATTAAGATTGGCGATATTCAAAACACTCACGTTTTTGAACTAAAAAACATCAGGAAGCAGAATTTTGCTATGATTAAAAAGAATGTAAAAACCATTAAAATGACCCCGCCGCAATTAAAAAAAGCGCTTAGAAATTACAGGATAAAAACGATAGAAAAAGCAAAAATGTGGTTTGCCAACGATCCCGACAAAGTAGAAAAACTAACCAAGCGAATACTGAACCAGAATAACCCCATAGAACTACAATAAATTGAATAAAATAGCAATCCTCATCCTCTTATTACAGCCCTTTTGTCTACTCGGACAGAGCACAATAAAAGGCAAATTATTTCACAACAAAAAAGAAGTAAGCGGCATATGTGTATTAGCACATCCGGCAGGAAACAAGAATGCACTTCTGGCATTTGCAATTTCCCAGCTTGATGGAAGTTTTCAGCTTAAGCTGAAAACTTCTCTCGACTCGCTTTGCATTACTACCAGTTCGGTAAACTATGCCGACACAAGCTTATATGTATGCAATAAAAATCAGACTATTAAGTTCGAATTACAACCAAAAATTCATGACCTGAAAGAGGTACTGATAAAAGCAGATCCTATATTTCGCAAGAAAGATACCATTGTTTATAATGTGGGAAGCTTTGCCAAGGCAAACGACAGATCGATAGGAGATGTAATTAACAAGCTACCGGGATTTGAAGTAGAGCGCAACGGCTCGATTAGTTATCAGGGAAAAAAAATTCAGAAATATTATATCGAAGGACTCGATTTGCTGGAAGGAAGATATGGCATTGCGAATAGGAATTTATCTCACAAAGCGGTTCGTACGGTGGAGGTTATGGAAAACCATCAACCGATAAAACTGCTCGATACGCTGGTTTTTTCAGACAAAACATCAATAAATATTCGCTTGAAGAAAAAGCTTAGTGTGGCAGGAAAGGCGAAACTAGGCATTGGGGCAAGCCCTCTTTTATGGGATGCCAACCTTACTCCCATGTTCTTCAATAAAAGACAGCAAGCTATTGTCTCCTATCAAAGCAATAATATTGGCGACGATATCGCGGAACAACTCATTCCGCATTATTTCAGTGAAATGAAAAATGAACCCAAAGAAGAGTTGCTTAGCATAATAGCTCTATCTCCTCCTGCCATCGCTAAAAATCGCTATCTGAATAACAACATTCACCTTCTCACTTACAATCACATCCTAAAACTAAATCAAGATGCAAGTCTTAAAATAAACACCTCGTATGTAAACGATTATCAACAACAACAGGGAGCAATTCAAAATAACTATTACTTACCTACGGATACAATATCTACCTACGAAGTCACCAAAAATAATCTATCGCTGAACAGGTTTAATAGCGATTTGATTTATACCAATAACTCTAAGCAACGATATGTAAAGGACAAACTAAGTTGGAGCAAGCATTGGGACAAGAGTAGAGGTAATGTGCAAAATGAAAATTCTGCTATTCAGCAATTCGCCAAAACACCATTTAACGCTCTTAACAATCATTTAAAATGGATTCTTCCCATAAGTAGAAATCTTATCACGATTAAATCGGATATGAGCTATAATAAAACACCACAAAGTTTAGATATTAAACCGGGTGTTTTTCGGGAAACACTTAATGGATCCGGAAATTACAATGATGTGCAACAGCATATCACACTACAGAATTTCACCTGCAAGAATTCATTAAGTTTTACCCTAAATAAAAAAAGCTGGAGTTTCGATAATGAAATCGGCATTGAATATCAAAACAAACAGCTTCTCTCCTTTATGGAGATAAACGGTAAGAAAAAAGAGGAGAACCAGTTTCGAAATAATTTGCGATGGAAGTATTTCTCCTCCTATTTCACAGAAAATTTCCGCTACGAAACCCCGAACCTGAATATCAGTTTAGAAATCCCAATAAGGCAGGTCAACTACAAAATAAATGACCATACTTTACAAAAAACAGAAGCATTAAGCAAAATCATCCTCAATCCCGGATTTTATCTGAACTATAAAATAAGCGGATATTTCACTTCGGATATATCTGCAAGTTATATCAATACTTTTGGTAGCAGTACCGACATACACTATGGATATTTGATGAGCAATTACCGCAGTTTATCCATTCGGGATATCCCGATTGAGGAGCGTAAAAATTACAGCTACAGCACTCAAATTAAATATAACAATCCTATATCCTGTTGGTTTGCATCCATTCACTTCAACCAAACTTACACCACGCAAAATATTTTATTCGATCAAAGCATAACACCCGATGGCAGCAGTAAAATCAGTGCCTCATTACAAGATAACAACAGTCAGCGCAGCCTATTGTTTTTTAAGGGAAGCAAATTACTTTCCAAATTAGGCACCACCATTTTTTTTAATGCCAGATACCAATACACCCAAAGCAGCTTGCTAAGTAATGCGGTATTAACCAAAGTGAAAAATGATTTCTATTTGCTGGAGCCAAGACTAAGCATTAGCAAATTCACCTGGATGAGTTTCGATTATAAATATCAATATTCGCAGAATCAACAACATATTTCGGGAAGCATAAGCAAATTCATCAACAGCAATCATCTTTTTAATCTCGACATATTTCCTGTATCGGGTCATTCTATTGGTTTAGAGCTGGAATATTACAGCAGCAAATCAGATTATAGCAACAACAAAACAAATTTTGCCAACATAAAATACACGTGGAAACCAAAGCACACAAAAATGACTTTTGAATTAAAATGTTACAATCTTTTCGATGATAAGCGCATTACGTCCTATTACAGTAATAGCATTGCATCTATCGAGAACAGCTATAGAATTCGACCACGACAAATAATGATCAGTCTGGATTTTCCATTACAATAAACACAAATGAAATACAAAACCAACGAATATACATTTCTATTTTTTATTAATATTTTAAACTAATCAAAATGAAAAACAATGATTTAATCCAAGTAGTTTTCGAACCAGAAGAACTAACCAAAAACAATGCACATCTGGATGCAATGCTATCATTAGCGAATAAAAATGCCCCGGGATTAACTGCCGAGCAGCGTTCAGAATTTGGCTCTATTAACGAAACCAACAAGCTTTTGGTAAATAAAGCAAAGCTAATTATGCAGGAAAACCCTAAATACCTTCCGGCTTTCGTTGATATGGACGAGTTTGAACGAGATTTTGTAGCCCGGGAAGAAATCGAGCAAATGCTACGGAAGTTAGATTTGATTCAACGAAAACTAAGCGACACTAAAATTTTGTTGGATAACGACAACTATCAGGATGTTATGGCTTATTACCGTTCTGTTCGCTACTTTGCCAACGAAGACAATCAGGAAGCCATGCCACTGTACAATGAATTAAAACAATTCTTCCCCCATCATAAGAACGGTGCAAAAGAAGAAAACTAAAACCCTAAACAAAGCGGAATCCCTACTCATCGGTTCCGCTTTGATTAATTGCTCATCCTATTTTTAAGAACCACAACTCCCCCCTACAAACACAATGTTCACACATCTTTTAAGTTCGATCGAGCATTTAAGCACCAAAATCGAGTATCGAAGAACGATGCTGATTAAAAAAACCACGACACAGCGTGTATCAAGGCACGATATGTCATGCTTCGAACCACCCTGTATCGTGTATCGAACCACAATTCCCCTTAAAACTTTTAAAAAAAATGTGTATCGAACCACAGTACAGCGTACATCGAACCACCTTATTGGTCAAAAGTTTTAACAAAAAGCTTAAAACATTATAGTTAAACCTGAAATCACCCAGATCAATCAGGTTTGGGCAACACAACCGATATAAATCGCCAGTTTAATGTCTAGACCTGACAGGTTTTAAAAACCTGTCAGGTCTAATAAATTTTCTACCTTTGCAGGCATAAACATAGAGCTAATATTATGCAGGATAAAAAGGCAAAAGGAACCGATATTGCTACTTTAGGAGAATTCGGATTGATAAAACACCTTACAAAAAATATCAAATTAAAACATAGCAGCAGCAATCTGGGCGTTGGCGACGATGCTGCGATAATCGATTATAAGAATAAAAAAACAGTAGTTACTACCGATTTGTTGCTGGAAGGCATTCACTTCGATTTAATGTACACTCCGCTAAAACACCTGGGATACAAAGCCATTGCAGTAAATGTTTCGGATGTTTATGCCATGAATGCTTGTCCAAAACAGGTTACGGTTTCCATTGCCATCTCGAAGCGTTTTACCTTAGAAGCAATAGAGGAAATTTACGCAGGCATACAACTTGCCTGTGAAATTTATGAAGTGGATTTGGTTGGTGGAGATACCACATCTTCCTTAACGGGATTATGCATATCGGTTACTGCCATTGGCGAAGCCGAAGCAAAAGAGTTAACCTACCGCAGCGGTGCTAAGGTAAACGACCTGATCTGCGTAAGCGGTAATCTTGGAGCAGCTTATGCCGGATTACAGCTTTTGGAACGGGAGAAAAGAGTTTACGACAACAATCCAAACATGCAGCCCGACTTGTCCGGACACGATTATATTCTGGAGCGCCAATTAAAACCCGAAGCTCGTCGCGATATTTACGAGCGTCTGAAAGAAGCCAATATTGTTCCCACTTCGATGATTGATGTTTCGGATGGTTTATCTTCAGATTTGATGCACATATGCGATAAATCAGCAGTTGGTTGCCAAATTTACGAGGAAAAAATTCCGGTAGACTTCGAAACCCACAAAATGGCAGAAGAATTAAATATGAACTACAGTACTTTCTCCCTTAACGGTGGCGAAGACTATGAATTGTTATTCACCGTACCATTGGACAAATTCGATGCAGTAGAAAAAATAGAAGATGTGAAAGTAATCGGACATATCACCGAGGCATCGAAGGGAAATTATTTGGTTACCCGAGATAATGTGGAAATTGAACTACAAGCTCAGGGTTGGAATCCGATTAAGGAGTAATCATTACCGAACACAGATTGACAAAAAAAAAGTGAGATCCTCTTTCGAAGATCTCACTTTTATTATATTTCTTAATTGGTGGTTTATTCTGGAAAATAACCTCTCATAATACCACGTTTCGAATTCTTCACAAAAAGAATAATGTCATCACGCTCTGGCGAAGCTGGCATTTCTGCTTCAATAGCTTCCAAGGCAGTAAAGTTGTTCATTCCTTTTTGGTATAAATAACGATACACATCCTGTATTTCGCGAATTTTCTCATTGCCAAATTCTCTACGACGCAAACCAATAGAGTTTACACCGATATAGGAAACAGGCTCACGACCAGCTTTTACGTAAGGAGGAATATCCTTACGAACCAAGGATCCACCAGAAACCATTACGTGAGAACCAATGTGTACAAATTGATGAATTGCCACTAGCCCACTTAAAATGGCAAAATCGTCGATGATTACCTCCCCTGCAATTTGAGTAGCATTACCAATGATACAATTATCCCCAACAACACAATCGTGGGCAACATGCACATAAGCCATCAGCAAACAATTGTTTCCAACAATAGTTTTGCCTTTAGATGCAGTACCACGGTTAATGGTAACACATTCGCGAATGGTAGTATTGTCACCTATTTCGACAGTAGTTTTTTCACCTTTAAATTTCAAATCCTGAGGAACAGCACCAATTACAGCACCGGGAAAAACATTACAATTTTTACCAATTCTGGTACCTTCCATTATGGTGGCATTGGAACCAATTCTGGTACCTTCTTCAATCACCACATTTTTATCAATCGTAACAAAAGGCTCAATAACCACATTATCTGCGATTTTTGCCTCGGGATGCACATATGCTAACGGTTGCTTCATTTTCTTTAATTATTTCAATACATGCAAACCATGTGTATAGGCATGTTTGCGTAGCAGTAGTTACAACTTAATTATTTGTTTTTTACTATTTGAGCCATAAACTCACCTTCGGCAACAACAGTATCGCCAACAAAAGCTAAACCGCGCATGTTAGCCACTCCCCTACGTATTGGCGAAAGAAATAATAGCTTAAAGATAAGTGTATCTCCAGGTACAACTTTCTTTCTAAATTTAATGTTGTTTTGAGTAAGGAAGTAAGTAGAATAATTTTCAGGATCTCCCACCTGATTTAATACCAGGATACCACCGCACTGAGCCATTGCCTCCACAATAAGTACACCTGGCATTACTGGTTCTTCAGGAAAATGGCCAACAAAGAAAGGCTCATTCATACTTACATTTTTAATTCCTACAATACTGTCCTCCTGAATATCAATAATTTTGTCAACCAATAAAAATGGAGGGCGGTGAGGTAATAATTTCATTACCTGATTAATGTTTAATACTGGCTCTTTTCTAGGATCATAATCCGGAACAGAATCTTTTCCCATTTCTTTTTTAATTCGTTTGGTTAATAATTTTGCCATTTGAGTATTTGGTCCGTGACCAGGACAGGTAGCAATAACCCTTCCTTTTATAAATTTTCCACAGAGTGCAAGGTCACCAATCAAATCTAACAATTTGTGGCGAGCACACTCATTGTCGAAATATAAATCAAGATTACTTAAAATACCTTCTTTTACTTCTACACGATGATGATCGAATAAATCGGCAATGCGATCTAACTCTTTTTGTTCCATCATCTGATCCATAATCACAATAGCGTTATCCAGATCTCCTCCCTTTACCAAGTTGTTATTCAACAAAAACTCCAACTCACGAACAAATACAAAGGTACGACACATTGCAATCTCATCCTTATAATCGTTCATACTATTTAAAGTTGCAAACTGATTACGCAAAACTTTGGAATCAAATGCAATCATCGTATTAATGGAGTATTCTTCATCAGGAAGAATCGTTATTTCTGCATTTCTTGACTCGTCTCGGTAGGTAATTTTTTCTTTTATCGCAAAATATTCTCTTTTCGCATTTTGCTCAAGAACTCCAACCTGCTCAATTCCCTCCACATAAAATTTGGCACTACCATCAAGTATGGGAGGTTCCGGAGAATTTAATTCAATCATACAATTATCAATGCCCATTCCATACAAGGCTGAAAGTGCATGTTCAACTGTCTGTACTTTAAAATCTCCTTTTTGCAATACTGTTCCTCTCGAAGTATCACCCACATATTCAGCACTAGCGGCTAAAATTGGCTGACCTTCCAAATCAGTACGTTTAAATTTATATCCATGATTTTCTGGTGCTGGAACAAACTTGATGGAAACTTCTTTCCCTGTATGTAATCCTTTACCAGTAAGTGTAAATTCTTTTGCTATAGTTCTCTGCTTATCCGCCATAATACGACATCAATATTATCTAATTTTACTGTATTCCGAAAAATACTGCTTTATGCTTCTTGATCTTTCAATTTTCTCTCCATATCATTTAATTGCTCCCTCATCTTAGGCAAATTTTTGAACAATACATAGGACTTTTGATAAGGGCCAAAATCAAATGCGGGAGAACCTTGCAATACAGCGCCTTTATTTTTTATTGTTCTACCAATACCCGATTGAGCTGCAATTTTCACTTCATCAGCAATGGATAAATGTCCAACAATACCAACCTGCCCACCAATCATACAGTTCTTACCAACTTTGGCACTACCGGCAATTCCTGTTTGCGAGGCAATAACAGTATTTTCATCAATTTCCACATTGTGCGCTACCTGAATCAGGTTATCCAGTTTTACACCTTTACGGATAATCGTTGATCCCATAGTAGCACGATCGACACAAGTATTTGCGCCAATCTCCACGTGATCTTCAATCACCACATTGCCAACCTGAGGTACTTTTTTATAATCGTTTGCCGATGATGGAGCAAAACCAAAACCATCTCCTCCAATCACCACTCCAGAATGAAAAATACAATTGGAACCAATATTACAATTCTCGTAAATTTTCACCCCTGAATTTAAAGTAGTATTGTCTCCAATAACCACATTATCGCCAACATAAGCATGAGGATAAATTTTCACATTATCGCCAATCTTCACATTGCTCCCAATATAAGCAAAGGCACCAACATAAATTTTATCTCCAATACTTGCCGACTTACTGATATAGGAAGGCTCCTCAATTCCAATTTTCTGAGGTTTGCTTTGCTCATACATCTCTAATAAACCCGCAAGCGATTGGTAAGGATCTTCAACACGTATTAAAGTCGGCGCAATTTCCTTATCGGATTTAAAATTTTTATTCACCAAAACAATCGACGATTGAGTTGTGTAGATAAAATGTTCGTATTTAGGATTTGCTAAAAAGGATAGAGTTCCTGGTTTTCCTTCCTCAATTCGAGATACATTGTTCACTACAACACTCCCATCTCCATCCACTTCCCCTTTTAGAAATTCGGCAATATCTTGAGCTGTAAACTTCATTCATTCAATTTTTTATCAGGAAACAATATTCGCTTTTAGTTTAGAACAATCCTAAATAAAACAAGGATTAACAAGTGAGCACAAATTCTCTAATGTACCTGATTAATAAGAAAAAAATTTCTGCAAATCTAACAATTATTTCATGCACATGAAATTTTTTTCCGTTTCATGCTTCTATCTTCAAGCAATAAAAAGTAAAATCCGCCCTATCTAAAACAAGGAAACATCAGGTTATTTTAAGATTTTTGGATAGCACAAATAGAATTTTTCAACCTTTTTCGATAGGACACTAACATCCAACATATCCGAAGCTTCAGTGATATCACTTTGCGATCCATCCTTAAATAGGATATTGATGTGATCATCCTCCGACCGATAAGCATGATTGCTGATAGAACCAGCAATTACCAGAAAATCCAAGGCATGATCGGAGCACTTAAATCGATTCTTAACCATTAATCGAATATCCTCGACATAGTTTGAGCTAAATTCGGTTTTTTGTATTTCTATTTTAAATAACTGTCTGTCGCGAATACATTTACACAAATAAGCCAACACTTTATCTTCATGATTGGCCCACACTTTAATGCAAACCATGATGTCATCATCATCCAAATCGGCAAACATTTCCAGAGCGCTAAGCTTATCTGCTACTTTCTTAGGGTTTTCAAACTCCTCTACCCCAACTTTATTATATAAAAAATAACGAAGAGCCGGAGTACTAAACAACTCTTCCCCTTTTTCAGCCAGATACTTTGCCCGTTTTAGAATATATACCATCATCTCTTCAGCGGCAATAACAGTTTTATGCAAATATACCTGCCAGTACATTAATCTTCTTGCAATCAAAAATTTCTCGATAGAATAAATCCCCTTCTCCTCTACAACCAATTGATCATCTTTCACATTCAGCATTTTGATTATTCTTGTAGAACCAACTGCTCCTTCCGTAACTCCGGAAAAAAAGCTGTCCCTACGCAAATAATCCAATCGATCCATATCCAGTTGGCTAGATACCAGCTGATTTAAATATCTCTTCGGATATTTATTCTGGAAAATTTGGATTGCCAAGTCTAATCGACCATGCAACTCATCATTAAGGCGATTCATAAACAAATCAGAAATTTTCTCATGAGTAATTCCATTCACAATACTATATTCCAACGCATGAGAAAATGGACCATGACCAATATCGTGCAATAAAATAGCAGCATTAACAGCTTCAGCCTCCGCTTCTGTAATTTCATTTCCTTTTGAACGGAGCGCTTCAATTGCCATCCCCATCAAATAAGTAGCTCCCAAAGCATGCTGAAAACGATTATGAAATGCACCAGGAAAAACCAGATGAGTTAAGCCTAATTGTTTAATTCTTCGCAGGCGCTGAAAGAAAGAATGCTCAACTAAATCATAGGATATACCAGCTGGAATATGAATAAAACCATGAACTGGATCATTCACTATTTTCTTTTTGAAAACTAATTTATAATTCATATGTACCATTTTATAATATTCAAAAATAGAAAAAGGATGCGAAAAAGACTATTTCAGATCACTCAGCAAAGAAACAATCAAAAACAATATCTAAATCCTATTCAAGTATAAACCAGGTCAATTAGTTTCCTGAACAAGTTTTAAAAGTGAAAAAAATCTCAAAATGTTTTCTTTAGCAATTAGAATACAATAATTTAGACCAATGGCATTTGTTTTTTCAAACATTTATCTCTAATTTTGCATCGAAAAGTAAGAAAAACGTTTACTTTAGGGGGCAAGAAGTCCCCTATTTTATTGACATCAACTGGTATATGATTGATAAAAAAATTGTACGTGAAGTTGTTGAGAAAGAAATCGCCGGCACAGATCTATTTTTAGTAGATCTCGGGGTATCAACTGGAAATGCAATTTCAGTAATGATTGACAGCATGGTGGGAGTACCTATTAGTACTTGTATTGAATTGAGCCGTGCTATTGAAAAAAACTTTGATCGGGAGATTGAAGATTTTGAATTACAAGTTGCATCAGCAGGAATAGGTCAGCCTTTTCAAGTAATTCAACAATACCATAAGAATATTGAAAAAGAAGTAGAAGTGCTTACAAAAGAAGGCATCAAACTAAAAGGTAAATTACTCACTGTTGGTGAGAATGCAATTAAAATTGAAGTTGAGGAAAAAATAAAGGTTGAAGGAAAAAAGAAAAAACAAATCGTTCAAAAGATTCATTCCTTTACTTTCGATCAAATTAAATCAACCAAAGACATTATTACTTTTTAACAAGTAAACTAGCAGAATAACATGAATCTTATTGAGACCTTTTCAGAATTTAAGGAATTAAAAAATATTGATCGCGTTACCATGATGAGCGTATTAGAAGATGTTTTCAGAAATCTTCTATTGAAAAACTATGGTACTGACGAGAACTTTGATATTATTATTAATCCAGACAAGGGAGACTTGGAGATCTGGAGAAACAGAGAAGTTGTGGAAAATGGAAAAGTTGAAGACAACAACCTTCAAATATCCCTTTCAGAAGCCAAGAAGATAGATGAAGATTATGAACTTGGTGAAGAAGTAACCGACGAAGTTAAGTTTAAAGATTTCGGAAGACGCTCCATTTTAACCTTACGTCAGAACCTTTCTGCTAGAATATTAGAATTGGAAAAAGATAATATTTTCAACAACTATAAAGATAGAATTGGAGAAATTATTACTGGCGAAGTATATCAAATTTGGAAGAAAGAAATTCTTGTTCTTGATGATGAAGGCAATGAATTAATTCTACCAAAAACAGAACAAATTCCATCGGATTATTTCCGAAAAGGAGAATCAATACGTGCAGTTGTAATTCGAGTTGAAGTAAAGAATAGCAGTCCTTTAATTGTCATTTCAAGAACTTCCCCTGTATTTTTAGAAAGATTATTTGAGTTAGAAGTTCCTGAAATTTTTGATGGATTAATTACAATCAAAAAGATTGTTCGTATTCCTGGTGAAAGAGCAAAAGTAGCAGTAGAATCTTACGACGAAAGAATTGACCCAGTAGGTGCATGTGTTGGTATGAAAGGATCCAGAATTCATGGCATTGTTCGTGAATTAAGAAATGAAAATATCGATGTAATCAATTACACCGCCAATAAGCAATTATTTATTACACGATCGCTAAACCCCGCAAAAATATCCTCCATAAAAATTATGGAAGAAGAGGGAAAAGCTGATGTTTATTTAAATCCGGAAGAAGTTTCACTAGCGATAGGAAAAGGTGGTTTAAATATCAAATTAGCAAGTCTGCTTACCGGATACGAAATTGATGTATATCGTGAAAAAGCAACAGCAGAAACAGGAGAAGAAGATGTTAATTTATCTGAGTTTACCGATGAAATTGAATCATGGGTAATAGATGAATTAAAGAAAATTGGTTGCGATACAGCCAGAAGTGTATTAGAACTTTCACCTGAGGAGCTAGAAAAGAGAACTGACCTTGAAATTGAGACTATCAATGAAATATTAAGTATTTTTAAGTCCGAATTCGAATAGTCAAATTCTTTTATTTTCCAACTATTATTGAAACAGGACATTTTAACAGTTAACTTCAAAACATGGCAAAAGTCAATAAAAATAAAAGACTTAGTAAACTAGCAAGAGAATTCAATGTTGGGATATCTACCATTGTTGATTTTCTGAACAAAAAAGGAATTCAGATTGACTCCAATCCAAACTCTAAAGTTTCAGATGACGCATATAATATCCTTGCAAAAGAGTACAGCTCAGATATTAATCTGAAAAAAGAATCGGAAAAAGTCAATTTAAAGAGTAACAGAGAAAAGAAGGAAACCGTTTCTATTGAATCAGATTCTCAAGAGAGTGCCGCAGAAGAAACTGTTGAGAAAACAGTAATAGATACTCCAGCTAAAAATCCTGTAAAAGTTGTTGGTAAAATTGACTTGGATGCATTAAAACCAAAAACTAATCAACCAAAAGTTGAAAAGAAACAGGAAAAAGCCAAAAAAGAAAAAATTGAAGAGACTAAGCCTAAAGAAATAAAACCTGCCGCTAAAAAAGTTATTGAAGAGGTTAAGGTTCCTGAAAAACTTGAGCCTGTTCAACCCAAAGAAGAAGTTACTGAAAAACCATCGAAACCAGCTGAGAAGCCTGTTAAAGATGACCAAACTGTTGAAATGAAAGGTCCTAAAAAAGAGGAAAAAGCTCAAGCATCAAAGCAGGATAGCAAAGAAGAGTTTAAAGTAGTCGGAAAAATTGATTTAGATGCTCTAAACCAGAAAACCCGACCAGCGAAAAAGACAAAAGCTGAAAAGGAGATAGAGAGAAAAGAGAAGCAGAAATCAACTGTTCGTAAAACTCAAAAACAAGGAGATGCACCTATCACAAAAGGAGATGCAAAAGAAGAAATTTACAAATCCTCGACTCATAAATTATCAGGTCCAACAGTAGTTGGTAAAATAGAGTTACCTGTTGAGAAAAAACCTACCACAGGAAATAAAGAGAAAGCTGCTCATCAGCAACGGAAGAAACGCAAAAGAATTAAGAAAGACAGCGAAAAAGTAAATGTTGCTACTACACCAGGCAAAGCAAAGCCAAATGCTGATCGACAAAAATCTGGTGCAGCTCCATCCAAATTCAAAAAGCTGAGAAAGAAAAAGGCTGTTAAAAAAGAAGTCAGTGAAGAGGATGTTCAAAAGCAAATAAAAGATACGCTTGCAAGATTAACTTCTAAAGGAGGTAAATCAAAAGGAGCAAGACACCGTCGTGAAAAACGTGAAATTGCCAGTGCAAAACAGCAAGAGATTGCAAATAAAATTGAAGCGGAAAAGAATATTTTGAAATTGACTGAGTTTGTTTCTGTTAACGAACTTGCCAATATGATGGATGTTCCGGTTACAAATATTATTGCAACCTGTATGGGATTGGGCTTATTTGTTTCAATTAACCAGCGATTAGATGCCGAGACCATTGCTATTGTTGCAGACGAATTTAATTATAAAGCAGAATTTGTAAGTGTTGAGCTTCAAGAATCAATTGAAGAAGAAATTGACAGTGAAGAGGATCTTTTAAATCGTCCACCAATTGTTACCGTAATGGGACACGTGGATCATGGTAAAACCTCCTTACTTGACTACATTAGACATGCTAACGTAATTGGAGGAGAAGCTGGAGGTATTACTCAGCACATTGGAGCATACAACGTGACACTTGAAGATGGAAGAAAAATTACTTTCCTCGATACCCCAGGTCACGAGGCCTTTACAGCAATGCGTGCTCGTGGTGCTCAGGTTACTGATATTGCAATTATTATAGTTGCAGCTGATGATAATGTAATGCCTCAAACTATAGAGGCAATTAATCATGCAAGTGCTGCCGGCGTTCCTATTGTTTTTGCAATCAACAAAATTGATAAACCAGGTGCTGATCCTGAAAAAATAAAAGGCGCTCTTGCCAACATGAATTATCTTGTTGAAGATTGGGGTGGGAAATACCAATGTCAAGAAATATCTGCCAAAAATGGTGTGAATATTGAAGATTTATTGGAGAAAGTTCTTTTAGAAGCTGAATTACTAGAACTCAAAGCAAATCCAAATAAGCGTGCTATTGGTTCGGTAGTTGAATCTTCCTTAGATAAAGGACGTGGTTATGTTACTACTCTTTTGGTTCAAGCAGGAACGCTTAAAATTGGAGATATTTTACTTGCTGGTAGTTATACAGGACACGTTAAGGCTATGTTTAACGAGAGAGGAAAAATAATTGAAGCTGTAGGTCCATCTGAGCCTGCTTTAATTCTTGGTTTAAATGGAGCTCCTCAGGCTGGTGATAATTTTAATGTATTGGAAAGTGAGAAAGACGCTCGTGGAATTGCTAATAAAAGAGAGCAATTACAACGTGAGCAAGGTCTTAGAACTCAGAAACATATTACACTTGATGAAATTGGACGAAGAATTGCTATCGGTAATTTCCAAGAATTGAATGTTATTGTAAAAGGAGATGTGGATGGATCAATTGAAGCCTTATCCGATTCATTAATCAAATTATCTACCGAAGAAATTCAGGTAAATGTAATACACAAAGCAGTAGGACAAATTTCTGAATCTGATGTAATGCTTGCTACCGCATCAAACGCGATTATTGTAGGATTTCAGGTTCGACCATCAATTGGAGCTCGCAAACTAGCAGAAAAGGAAGCAATTGATATTCGTTTGTATTCTATCATTTATGATGCCATTGAAGAATTAAAATCAGCAATGGAAGGCATGCTTTCTCCAGAAATCAAGGAAGAAATTGTTGCTACAGTAGAAGTTGTAGAAACTTTCAATATTACTAAAGTAGGTACAATTGCTGGATGTCTTGTCCGTGAAGGAAAAATTAAACGTAGCTCAAAAATTCGCTTAATTCGTGATGGTATTGTAATCTATACTGGAGAACTTGGATCCTTGAAACGATTTAAAGATGATGCGAAAGAGGTACTTAAAGGTTATGAATGTGGTTTAAATATCGAAAAATTCAATGATATAAAAGTTGGAGATATGGTAGAAGCATTTAAAGAAACCGAAGTAAAAAAGAAATTATAATACAACGAAAATAAATAACTCAAAAAAAGCAGGCTTCACAGCCTGCTTTTTTTATTACTCTTTCTAACAAAAAAAACACCCTTTCCAGCATCTGGAAGGGGTATTTATTTGTAAAAACAATTACAATAATGCTTTGTATTGCTCAGTATCTAATAATTCCTCTAATTGAGAATTATCAGCAATTTTTACTTTAATAATCCATCCTTCACCATAAGGATCCGAATTTACCAAATCAGGAGCATCTTCCAATTTTTCATTAAATTCTAATACTTCACCACCAACAGGCATGAACATATCAGATACAGTTTTAACAGCTTCGATAGTTCCAAAAACTTCTTCCTTATCTAATTCTTCACCTTCTGTTTCTACTTCAATAAAAACGATATCTCCAAGTTCACCTTGAGCGAAATCAGTAACACCAATAAATGCTTCATCACCTTCGACACGAATCCATTCGTGATCTTTAGTGTACTTTAAATTTTCAGGTACATTCATGATAGTATGTTGTTTAAAAAGAGGTTAATTTGTTTGCCTCAAAATTACATTTTTTTTTTAATTTTCAGATAAGGTGAATAGCTGAAAACCATGTTTTACAGCTTAATATTTATCCATTACAATTAGCAAGTTGAGTAACCAATTTCGAGTAATCTAATTTGCCAATGTAAATCTTACACTCGCACCAAATTCTGTAGTTTGGGTTGGGTAAGATAGAGAAACATAAGGCGTATTCACAATACGGTCATAATACAATCTAAGATTAAAGCGGTTACTCAACACATAATCCGCGCTAAATTTAAGTGTAACGACCTTTTGACCTGATGTTAGCTGGTCAACTTCTTCCACTATTTTTCGAATAATCGTATTGTTTTTCCGTATAGATAAATCTGCTCGTAAATTTAAATCACTATTATATTTCTTCTGGCGAGAACCAGATCCAATTATCATTCCAAAATTATCAAACCGATATCCCAATCCGAAAATCATCTCATTAGAGGCAACCTCTGTTAGTTGAGCATTTGACAAACTTAGAATCAAATTACGAGTTCTTTTTATTTCAAAACTTGTTGAAAAGCTATTCTTCCAAATCATATCTACATTAATCAGCGGATTAAATTGCTCATTAATAGAAATAGAGTTTGCTTCATACAATGGTAGATAATTATCCGCCATATCCCGTATTAAACTGAAGCCATCATCTCCTTCTTGATAGGTAAGGTTGGTATTATAGGATCCCACATCGTAGGTAGAAGTATATGCATGAGATAAATTTATCGATTTGAAATACCTCCTAATAAATGGTATTTTAGATAAACCTTCGAAATTAACTCTCCAGTTAGGTTGCATACTTGAAATTCCCGGAAATAGTTTATTATATCCTTTTCCTCCGTTACCATATGCCTTTAAAAATGCCGGAATTAATACTTCTTGTGAGGTAGGTCCATACCCTTTATAGAAACCTTTAAAATTAGGGTCGGCTTGTAGTTCATAAGAATCTCCATAACGCTGTTGTGCCAATCGCAAGGATTCATTCTTCCTGTTATTTAGAAACAGATCGAAATATTTTGAGGCATAATTCCCTGTACTGCCTAAAGTAAAAAATGCCGACTTCAAACTCAGAAAACTCATGCTAAAGTTTCCTGATTTCACAAGGTTTTCAGCATCAAAACAACTGTTATCAGTATTATAGATATAGAATTCACTCCTATTTCTGGAATAATTGCGATTTGCCGTGATATCAATCTTAAGTCCTTTCACAGGTTCAATGGTACTTCGTAGGGTAATATTTTGAGTATGACTCATAGCATAAGGCTCATTTAAAGTAGGATCCGTTGTAATCCATCCTTTATCAGCTGCTTTACGGGCAAATGCTTTATCCTGTCCACCGATCAAAAAATTAAATCCAGGAGCTTTAGATCCATTATATGATTCCCCTCCAAAATAATTGGTTTGTGGTAAATATCCTGGTAAAGTACTGGAATTTATTTCCGAATAATTAATTGAAATATTCCTCACACTCATTAGAGTTCTTAAAAAATTCTCACCAATAAGAGCTAGTACGTTCTCTTTTTCAGACAATCTACCCGTAACCCGAACTCTCACATCCTTTACACTTTGAGTAGAAGTTATTTTTGCACGATTACCGGTCACTGGTTTTACTTGTACTTTTACTTCCCGTCCTTTCTTATCATACACTTTAATATTGATATCCTCAGTCATTAACTTATGGTAAATCGATGTAGGAATTCCTGCTTTTAGTTCGGGTAAAGTTCCTTCAAAATGAACTTTTGTATACGATTTTACTTTCTTCTTATATTTTCGATTAGAGCTATATTTCCGATTAATTTTCTTCAAAAATCCGATTTTGTTATACAAATTAACCATATTCAACTGCCCATTGATCTGAACGTTATTCGAATTGCGAATTGTATTACCTAATTCAATAGTGTCTGCTGTTATGGCACCTGCATTCCAATCGTATGCTCCCGAATATCTCGCCGTCATCGAAGTCCAATTAAACCAAGGAATTTTATTGATCGGCACAGTATAAGTAACATTAAAATTGTGATGATATTGGATATTTCTACCTCCATCCATCAGATTATTCCAAATAGAATCTTTCCAGATATTATAAGCATCACGGTCACGATCTTTATCTACAATACCATCTGGTTCGTCGATTCGAGAAGTATTGGTTGCTGAAAAATCAAATTTCAGTCCTTTAGTAAGGTTATATTTTAAATCATAATAACGATACCAAATAAAATCTTTATCAAAAGTTGGTTCTATTTTCAAACCAGGTTCTTCAATATTCCTTTTTTCAATTTCCCTATAATATCTCTGTAAATCTGAACGAAATGATAGCTGCGTAGGCAGATAATAAAAATTGAAATCTCTTAATAATTTAAAAATTGGTTTACGAAATGCTTTTACCTTTTTAAAAGGTTGAACAATTTTCGGACGATTCGTAAAATTATAGCTAAGTACTCCTCTATAATTTTTCTCTAGATCGCGAGTTGTATTAACATCCCTGGAATAGGTTTCGTTAAAAGAATAAGTAAGAGCCAAATTAGAAACATCAAGTAGCTTAGATTTGCTTCCTGCTTTTTCAATTCTAACATTGGTAAGATTAAAACTTTTACGTTTGGTATACTCTTGAGATATAAATTTGATAGAATCTCTTTCTCCTTTTGATTTAGCATTATCTAAAGCAACATCAAGAGGAATGTCAGGATCTAATGGATTATATTCTGGGCTAATAGTTTGCTCAGAAATTGCATAATACATAGGAATTTTTACGCCAGATTTTTCGGGAAAGAACTTACCCAATTCTAAGCTAGCAGATAAGTCATATTGAAAAATATCATCTTTTGATCGATCATTAACTCCATCTTCTATACCTCCAAATCCAGATGTAACTTGACTTCCAGCCCAAGTTACTGTTCCCAGATCAGCTAATTTTGTTGTTACTCTCAAGTTAGCTGCCCAACCTCCATTTTCATCAAAATCGGTTAATCGAAGTTCATTCAACCATACTTCCACTGATTTAGGTAAGTGATCATCGGAGCCTGTTGCATCTGATTCTGGATTTTTTACCCCAATCATAACAGTGCGAACATTAGCAAGATTAGGATTTCCTTTGACACGAACGATTTGTTCTGCCTGCAATGGATCAGCATCGTTTGTCAAATCACCAACCTTCATGTCGTAAACCGTAGTATAATCAATTGTTGAACCTGCTGCCCGCATTGCATCATTCCTCAATTGTTTTATAATTTGAAATATCCGTAATTTAAAATCAAAACGATTCTCATCTGGCCAAACACTCAATCGATCATCATTATTATCGCCATTATATAATCCTGGAGGCGTTAATTTAAGAGGAATTTCATACTCATAGTAGTTATCTTGATAATCTGATCCTAATCGAATAAAAACATTTACCTGCTCGTCTTGCAACGGGAAACCATCAATCTCTTCAGCGTGAACATCCATTTTTAATTTGCCATATTTCCTTACATCCATATTTAAGGTTTTGTAAGCTCCAACCCCCTTACCATTCTCTAATTCGTTAGTTTTTAATAAAATAGACTGCTCATTCAACTGTACTAATTGTGGATTACTTGGATCAACTACTCTATCGATTCCTGGAGGTAATACATAATTTACTGGCTCCTTACTTGCATTCTCCTCTATATTAATTGCTGTGATATCTAATCCAGCTTCAGAAGGAAGCGTATTCGTAGCATCTTCATTAATTGCTTGTTCATATTTTCTCCAATCATCACGAACCAAATCAAGCGTTGCAAAACGAGCTATTACATCTTTATCAAATTTTTTCATAAACATTCTAATAAATCGAATGGATGTGAAATCACTTATATTTCCAAACTTAGCCTCATATTCATTTACAGGGATTTTAAATTGATACCAATTAACGCTACCCTTCGTACCATTCGCCAAATCAACATTACTGGTTACTTTATCCACAATAAAATTTTGGCCGACCTTCATGCTGTCAGGCTCTAAGTGAACTCGATATTGATAATAAGCTTCACTCTCACTCAATGTATTGTCATGATTTATATCCTCAACATCTGGCAAAGTAGTTGCTGAAGTAGGATATGTTTCTGTAGATAAATCGGAAGTTGGAGAATTGCCTTCTGGTCCATTATATTCTTTATATCGATCCAAAATGCTTACTTCATCTGCATCATAATCACTCCCCCTAAAATAGTGATAATCATCACTTGAAGGATCCTGAATAGCCATATTGTAAGCGCCAGAACCAGATCCTAAATTGAACGAAAAACTTATCGCTTGTATGTATTCATTGAAATAACTTAACTCGTCATTGTCATCTAATCCATCTAAACCAACATCCTGATATTTTCTCGATTGAGTATTGTTATCAAAAGCATTTACTAAGGATTGAACCAAAGGTACACGTCCCCATTTTGTACTATCCACCAAAGTTACATTTTCATCTATAGGTAAGCCATTCTCAAATGATTTTCTAGAATCTCGTAAAACGTCCTCCGAAATATTTCCCAGATCAAAATATATGTCTCCCCCTTTACGATTTGGATCATAAACAAACGGATCCATCATCCAAAATTCGATATAGGCAATATTAGCAGCTTCAAAATCATTCGTTTCAATTTTTCGCATAATACCACCCCAACGCGATTCAGGATCCTTCAAAGTTCCATCTGCGTTCATCCCTTTTGAAATACCAGCTTCACCATCAACATCATAATTATAAGGTCCTTTCTCGTCGGGATAATAAGCAAGGTTAAGCACCGAAATATTGGTTGGAACACCAGAAGCTCTTTCTTTATTAGGCCAGATTTCTTCTTCAAAGATTTCCCGTACAAAATGATTAGATTGCTGATCTTTATCTGCTTTAATATGCCTTGGTGTTGCTGTATTATTTCTTAAAAAAAGCGGATCAATTACATACCATGCCAATTTTGCGCGATTATAACCATAAGCTAAATCATTATTTAAATTTCCTTCAGGGAATTCCTCATCATTATTCTGAGGTGTACTTGCAAGCACCCAGGAACTTAAGCTTTTTAAATCAATTGATGTTTCTGTTCCTTCAAAATCATCGATGTATGCAGTACCAGAACTTCCGATTGCTTTATTATGTCCTGGAACCAACTGAGCAAATTCCCCTTCTACTGAGATTGAAGAAGGTTCTTTTGTCTCAATGAAAGGTATTTTATCAATCATCCTTGTTAAAAACTCAGATTCGGTATGATAGCTTCCATTCAATCCCCATATTGTATTAGAAATAGGTTCCTCTCCAATGTTTACTTTTTGTGTCAAGGGCTGTTCAGAAAGATGCATAAGAGTAGCTCCTAAATTAAAATCATCATTAATTTGATAATCCATCTGAACTCCTAATAAAGTTTTAGTCTGAATATTGAATAAGGAATTATTCTCAGAAGAGATACTAATAGGTGTACTTGACTCTAATAAACTTTGATTAATAATTTTCACCCTTCCCAAAGTATAATCAACAGTATAATCAATATTCTCTACCAATTCCCGACCACCGGCCTTGACATTCACAGAACCTGGTTCTACATTTAAAGCATTAAGAGAGATTTCTGAACTAGTAGAAGATTTATAACTACCCTTTAAGGAATATTTGTTTTTTTCAGCTATTTGCTGAGCCTCATTTTGAGTCTTCTCATACAATTCCTCAAAAACATATTTATCAGCAATCGCATTATTACCAATTTTACCACGTAAATACTTACCAAATGGTTCAATCTCTGGAAATATTATTCTTCCATTAGTTGAATATATGGTAATTCCATCAATAAAGTCGAACATTCCATCAGCCCCAGGATCCAACTGTGAATTTAACTGATCTAAATTCAACACTTTAAGTAAGATATCATTCTTAATATCTCCTTCGGGCAAGTAATTAACAGCAGTACCTGCATTATCATTTTGGTATAAGATATTCAGAATAAAATCATCAGCATTTACCTGGAACGCACCGATATTATAAATATTCTTCATCATTAACTTCCATGTAGGCATTTGCGGACTCAAATTAGTACCTTTTAGTAACTTCATGACCAAAGTTTGTGGAGCACTTACCCCATCAGAAGTAAACTCTCCTACCCGGAATACCTGACCTCGATAAGTGTATTCATATGCAACTGCCAGTACTTCATCCGCATTTAAAGCCTGATTTAATGAAATATAACCCAATTTTTCATTTACAGTATATTCAGATTCAGACAATTTCCTTGCATTTTCTACTTTCTCGTAATCTGTACCACTAACAAAACCTGGTGCTAAGGGAGAAAGTGTACTGGTAACCTGATTAATATCCCTAATACCAGCAAAATTTACAGTCATTTGCTGATAGACATCATTTAAGTTATTATCCGGCAAGTTTCCTGTTCCTGTTTGTGAAAACAAAGCAGAATTATAAATATTATCCGCATTTTCTCCTAAATCAACAAATGCAGCAAGGTTTCTGGAATCTTGAAAATTAGACGTTTTATTAGTCACCCATACTTCAACTTTATTAATCGAAATGGCCGAATTGATTATAGGTAAATTCTTTAAAGCTTCATCGTAATGATCATAGAAATACTTGGATAGAAAAAAATGTCGATTGGCTTCGTATTGATCAACAGGTATATCAAATTCATTTTTTTGAGCACCATTTTCCATTTCCACAACTGATGTTTCGCCTTTTTGTTGTGAAAAAATAGAAGTCACCGATAGTTTACCAAATTGCATTTGAGTTTTGACTCCAAATAGGTTTTGTCCACCAGTAATTAAAGTATTTGAAATTGGCATAGAAACATTACCAGCTTCCACTTTTTTAATAATCTCATCTTCATCTCCGGAATATTCCAACCTCATTTGATTCTCGAAATCGAATGTAGCCTCTGTATTATAGTTCACATCCATTTTCAATTTTTCCCCAACCGTTCCTGTAACATTCATTTGAATTTTCTCATCAAAATCGAAACTTGTAGTTTTCCTCAAGTATTCAGGTAAGGTTGGGTTTTCAACATTTGTTGTGTTAATTCCGAAGGTAAGTTCCGCCGATCCTTGCGGTTTTATTCTTATCGTATTACTACCAAAAATTTTATCAACAAATTGTCCTCCTAATTTTAAATTTGGAACCAATTCATTTCCTGATGTTGTTCCTTCGTTACGGCTTCTCTGCATCCAATAATCACGAATAGAATTTTTCGCATTGAAAGCCCTGTACTCCTCTGCAGTCATAGAAATAGGACGACGATAATTCATCTCCCCGATTTTTTTAACTAAAATATAGTTTCCTGTTTCGGAATCGTATTGAATGCTTGACTCTATATTGCTTGGATCCTTTAAAAATAATGGAGATTCCTTATGAGCTCCATATTCCTGATTATCATTTTCATCATTGAATGGATAACGTAAAGAATCATTCTTAGCATTCGTATTATCTTTAAAGAATGGAGATTTCCTATTTAAAATACGTCTATTAGATTTCTGAGGAGTATTACTTGTATCCCTTTGTTGATCCACACTAAAAATATTTTGTAGTTCGCTATTAAAAGCAAACAATGGATACTCATTGTATAGAGCATTACAAAGTACTACAAAACAAAGGGCTATAGTATATTTAAATAGTTTTTTCAATGATGGATGATTACCTTAGATTAGTAAAGCAATTACGTTAATATTTTACAATTGTTTCAATGCCAATTTTATTAAATCCTCCACACTAGAAGATGGGTTGGCAGTGAATAGCTTATCCACTATTTTATTTACTGGATTTTTAGAAAAGCCCAACATTACTAAAGCTGATAACGCTTCATCTTTCGTAGTATTGTCCTGTGGAATTGAAAATTCAATATTTTCAGAATCCTTACTTAATTTATCTTTCAATTCAATAATAATTCTCTGTGCCGATTTTGCACCAATCCCTTTCACACTCTGCAAAGTTTTAACATTATTAGATAAAATTGCAGTTTGAATTTCCGATGGAGAAAGTGAAGAAAGCATCACTCGTGCTGTATTTACCCCCACACCTGATACCGAAATTAAATATCGAAAGATCTGTCTTTCTCCTGCATCTATAAAACCAAATAAAAGATGGGCATCTTCTCTTACCACCTGATGCAATAACAACATCGCATTTTTACGTCCCGATAATTTCGAATAAGTACTTAGTGATATATTTAAAAAATAACCGATTCCATTATTGTCAACCACAACTGAAGTTGGATTAAGATCTACCAAATCTCCTTTAATATATTCATACATAAACTATAAATTGAAAGACTGAAAATACGTAATAATATACAATTCTAATAATCAAAATTCCACATAACAACGATTACTAAATTACATAAATGCTAGTTAATTAAATAAAACAAAGAGCAATTCTTCTTAAATTGCCCTTATAGTCAGCTTGTTCCATTTATGAATTTCTAGCCGTATCCGATAATTTTAAAGGATCTTTACTCACTTCCTCATATCCTGCTCTACTGCGATAAACATCAAGAGCTAAATATAATGCTTCGCGAAAAGATTTTTCAGAAGCTGTATTAAGTCCGGCTATACTATATGCTGTACCGTGAGCTGGCGATGTTCTGATTTTAGATAAACCCGCAGTAAAGTTTACTCCTGAATCAAAAGCAAGCGCTTTAAAAGGAGCCAATCCCTGATCGTGATACATTGCAAGAATTGCGTCAAATTTTAAATATGCATCAGAACCAAAAAATCCATCTGCTGGAAATGGTCCAAGAGCCATAATTCCATTTTTACGAGCTTCCTCCAACGCAGGTTTAATAATCTCTTCCTCCTCTGTTCCAATCAAACCATTGTCACCAGCATGTGGGTTTAAACTAAGTACTGCAATTTGTGGTCTGCGAATTCCAAAATCTCTTAATAGTGAATCATTTAAAATATTTAATTTCTCTAAGATATTTTCTCTTGTAATTTTTTCAGTTACCTTAGAAATAGGCACATGCCCCGCAACCACTCCAACTCTTAATTTATCACTAATAAGTAACATTAAAGATTTACCAGATTCCAACTTGGCCTCAAGGTATTCGGTATGTCCCGGAAAGTCAAAATCTTTCGATTGAATATTCTTTTTATTTATTGGAGCAGTAACCAGTACATCTATTTCTCCCTTTTTTAAATCAGCCACAGCCAACTCAAGAGATTGAAAAGAAGAAATCCCTGCACTCCTAGACGATTTTCCTAACTCCACTTTTATATTCTCATCTACGCAGTTGATAATATTAGCTCTTCGGGGATGTGCTTCTTTTGCCTCCTTAATATTATTGAGACTAAAATTATCAATATCCAAAGCTTTTCGATGGTAGGCTGCAACTTTTGGAGAACCATAAATAATAGGTGTACACAATTCAAAAATACGATTATCCATTAATGTTTTCATGATAACCTCGTAACCTATCCCATTAATATCACCATGAGTTATACCAACTTTTATTTTATCATCTTTCATGTGTTTATAATTTTCTTGTTATGGTCACATTGAAGCATTGCGTAAATTTAAACCGTTCGCTAATTGAAATATTTATCGCTTTAATTTACATGCTCGTTTTATGTAGTTGTTATTTTATTTCAAAAAAAATTGTTACTCTATCAGTTGAAAATAATTCAAAAATTATGACTGAAAAAATAAGAATTTTTTATGAATGAATACAAAAATAACAAGAATATGCCATTAGACAGCATGATTCCAACTATTCCTTATGATTGATATTTTTTAATAAATTCGAAAAGTAACCGAACTCCTACTCCAGTTCCACCTTTTCCTCGATAATTATCTGCCGAATCTAAAAATGCGGGGCCTGCAATATCAATATGAATCCAAGGATAATTAGTGAAATGAGCCAAAAATTTCCCTGCTGTAATTGCACCTCCATCACGAGTTCCTATATTTTTTAAATCAGCAATATCCGATTTTATCAATTCATCATATTCTTCCCAAAATGGAAATTCAACAACACGTTCATATACTGTATTTCCAGCTTTTTTCAATTTACACATGCTTTCCAAACCATGCTCATTACCCATGGCTACAACACCATACTTTCCAATAGCAACCGCTGCTGCTCCAGTTAATGTAGCCAAATCTACAACTAATTCAGGATCATATTTTTTTGCATAAGTTAAGGCGTCAGCCAAAACCAAACGCCCTTCAGCATCGGTATTTAGTACCTCAACACTTGTTCCGTCATACATACTTATAATGTCGCCTGGAGCATAAGCATTACCACCAGGACGATTATCAGTTGCAGGAATCAATCCAATAACATGAACTGGAAGGTTTGATTTTGCTATTGCATATATTGCTCCAGCAACAGCAGCAGCACCACCCATATCAGACTTCATTAAATCCATACTGTCCTTAGTGGGTTTAAGGCTTAATCCTCCCGTATCGTATACAATTCCTTTTCCTACAAAAATAATTGGCTTTGTATTAACCTTATTTTCCGGATTCCATTCTAACACAGAAAAAGTAGGATCTTCAACGCTTCCTTTATTAACAGCAAGTAATCCACCCATTTTTAAGCTTTGAATTTGAGATCGTTCCAAGACATCCACTTTAAAGTTCGCATCAAGCCCCATTTGTTTAAATTCAGCACTCAATCTTTCTGCTGTAAGATAGCTATTCGGTTCATTGACCAAATCACGAGCAATTTTAACACCATTTGTAAGATGAATCAGTTCATCAATCTGCTTATTAGTTAGAGCATCACTTAATATTTGCAAGTTTATCAACTGATGCTTCACTTTCTTAGGATTGGTAAGGTATTTAATAAACTGATAATTAGAAAGAATAACACCTTCAATAAGACTCAAAACCAACGAACCAGATCCTATTTTATCTTTTATAATTAAAGTCGAAATTTTATTATCCTGACAAATTCTATGAAGCTTATGTCCTAATTTTCTCTTACTCTCCAAATTTTTCTCCGTACTCTCCAATATCTCAGACACACAAACAAATATCTTGTGTGAATACCTATTAAATTCAACAATCTCTGATCCATCATTTATTCTCTCTTTCAGATAATCTATCTCTGCACTTGAGATTGGTAGCTGATCATATTTTGACTGTAAGATTAGATAAAATTCATTTTCCTTATTCTTCAGCAAATCTGCTTTGATCAATTCTATATTCATATGATTTCAATTTTTTAATAGTTAAAATACAAAAATGAATTCGTATTGTAATTTCAATTGTTAATAAAAAAAACCGCAGTTGGTAGCTGCGGATAAATCTATATTTTATCAGAATTATCTTTGAAATAATTTCTTATCAAAACCTTCTTCAGCTCCCTAAGAATTACCAGTTCAGCCAACAAATCCGATTGCGGTACATCAGGATAGGAATGTTCCGCTGTCATTATTTGTTTTTCACTCAAATCAATTTGATACAATAGCAAAATCAATCTGTGATAATCTCTGTCTAACAACCAGATGAGATGTTCTTTTAATTGAGAAAAAATCTCTTGATAGGCGTAATCCATATCTCCGGAAAACTGAACCTCTAAACCAAATTGAGCAAAATCCTTTTCTATTTGAGCAGCAACCTGTCGAATAATTTCTTTTCTATTTCGATATGGTTCTATGCTCAAATTATTGAAATCGGGTAAATTCATCATTAAAATCTTAAAAAATGAATGAGCAGTTCGAATTATTTAGTCTTATTGTATGAAAACATAATTGCCTCTAATTCTCTAAGAAGTTCTCTTTTTTTATTATTTGGGTAATAAACGTAAGAATCCATGCAAATCACACGATTACTTTCTTCATCTAAAAATGTTATACTTACAAATGGACCACCCATAAAATCATTCTCAACCTTCCATAAACCCCGGGTTTCATAGGCATAATTTTTATTGAATTGGAATTGTCGAAAGACAATTGGAAACCCCTGTTCTGTAGTCATATAACTCCCTGCCTTTGGTCCGGGAACAAATTTTTTGAGCAAATAATTTCTTTTTTTAATCACCTCTTCTTTGGTGAAAATATTTTCAGTAGTATAATCGTAGGAGTATATAAACATCCCCTGACTAGTTGTAGGAGTTTCATTACTAATCCAAACAAAGTTATCTTGCTCTTTGTTAATCACATAACCCGCTGGGAAAGATAAAGTAAAACCAAATTTTTTATTAAGTTTTTCATAAATTTCCTGCACTACATTTTTCTTGAAAACTTTAATTTTCCTATTTCTTTCTCCTAATAAAAAGTAACCTACAATTTTATTTTTATTCTCGGTTAATAATTTAATCATTCCTTGCTTACTACCAGCCTCAACTCTCATGAATGCTTGAGTCTTGGCATACATGTCATCTTTAATGAATATTTTATCTTCCGATATTTTTGAAGAAATACGCAGATCCATAATACTTCGGTGAGTTTTAAACATTCTACCAAACGCATTATGCGTAATATGTAATATATCCAAGACTGGTTCATCCTGTGGCATTCCAAGTTGAGTTTCATGCAATATTGATTTTAAAGTATCTCCTACGGCACTATCCCATAGAGCATCATTAACAAGTACTAAAACCTCACCTGATTTTCCTGTGACAACTGGCCTCAAACCTTTTGTTGTCTTCTTACATGACATTGTACTTAATGCAATCAATACACATAAGCTAATAATCTGAACAAATCTCTTCATAATTTGAATAATAGGAGTTATACTAATTTACTCGTATTGCACGATTTTTAAAATCATTCCTCTTTCAACAGGAGTTGATTTATTAATACTATTTACATCTACCAAATCATCGACAGATTTTACCTGAAAACGATTTGCAATGGACTGAAGACTATCTCCGTCCTGCACTTTATAAAGCAAAAATTTACTCTTCCGAAGCAAAGGGTCTCGTTTCGGTTTTAATGTTAAAGTATCCGAAGGATAAACCCATATTTTTAATTTTTGCCCTACATAAATATCTTGATTATCCATACCATTCCACTCTTTGATATTGTGAATTGTACATGCATATTTCATCGCTATTTTATGAAAATATTCACCTGACTTAACCTCATGAATAATACAATACTTCCCTTTTGTAGTTGATAAATCCTTTTGCAATTCCAAATATTTTTTATCCTCCTCTTTCATTGCATAAATATGATCTTCCTGATCAATGAATTGTCCCACTTTTTCGATCGGAAGAATTAATTTAGCAGGCAGTTCACCTTCCGGGATAATATCCATTTTATAAGTAGGATTCAATTCCCGAACTGATTCTAAAGGCAATTGAAGAGCTTTGGCTATATTTTTAAAAGAGACAGAATGATTTATCGTGACAGGCGAAATTCTAAAATATGGATAGGTCTTTTTTCCTGCTACAATATTGTGTTCACGACTGTAATTCATAATATAATTAACAGCAATAAAAGCAGGCACATAATTTTGTGTTTGCTTTGGAAGATATGGGAATATTTCCCAAAAATTTGTTTTACCACCAGATTGCTGAATTGCATTCCGCACAACTCCCGGCCCTCCATTATAAGCAGCTATTGCCAATTGCCAATCGCCAAAAATCCGATATAAGTATTGCAAATATTTACATGCTGCTTTAGTTGATTTTTCAGGGTCCATTCGCTCATCCACATAAGATGTAATCTTTAAATCGAACATCTTACTCGCATTGTACATAAATTGCCACAAACCAACAGCTCCGGAACGTGATTTCGCTTTAGGATCTAATGCTGATTCAATTACAGCTAAATATTTCAATTCTAAAGGCATTTCGTATTTATCAAGATATTCCTCAAAAATTGGGAAATATAATTCTGATCGTTCAATAATTCTCGCTGTTTTTTCGCGATGCTTAATAGCATAGGCATCTATATACCTTCGTACAATTGGTTTGAAATCTAATTTTATAGGAGTTTGTCCATCAAGTTTTTTCATTCTTGCCCGATAAATATTATCTGAAAAAACGGGAATAAAATTAGCATCCAGAATTTGATTCTGTGGTAAATCTTTACTCATGATCTCATCCGTAAAATAGATCAATCGCTGATTTATTTCATTAGGATTTTCAGGCTTTTCCTTATGTAGTATATGGAAAGATAATTGTGCTGAAACCTGCACAGTTAAGGAAGAGAATATCAGAATAAAAAGTAAATGTTTCTTCATACAAGACGGTAATAAAATGCTTTTAAATTTCGCAAAATAAAACGAAATGAAGATAGTTATTTTACAAAAAAATCAAAGCTAAATTACAATAAAGAATCAGTATTTTTAATATAATACAAGGAAGCTACATCACTCTTACTCCCTCTCACCTCATCTACAAACAAACAGAAAAGGTAAACCCATAACATTAATTAAAAAAAGGCAGGGTAAAAACACCTGCCTTCTTTTATTATTTTTCTTTTGAATCCTTATCCTTTTCCTTATCGTCAGTATCAGTAGCTTTTTTAAATTCCTTCATTCCCTCTCCCAAACCTTTCATCAGCTCAGGAATTTTTTTACCACCAAATAAAAGTACGATTACAAAAACAATAATAACAATCTGCCAAGGACCAATTATTCCGGCTATTACAAACAGGTTCATATCTTTTGATTTTTTTGTTCAACTATGCTAATTTACTATTTTTTAACAAATTAAAAAGCCAAATACGATTTCCGAACTAATGTTATTTGGCAAACAATTTTATGATGTCATTCGCATTAGCAAAAATCAACAGGCCAAACAAGATTATCATTCCTGCAACTTGAGCATACTCCATAATTTTATCAGCTGGTTTTCTACCTGTAATAATCTCATAAAACAAGAATAAAACATGACCACCATCCAATGCAGGAATTGGTAAGATATTCATTATTGCCAATATAATGGATAAGAATGCAGTAAGATTCCAGAAAGCATGCCAATCCCAAACACCTGGAAAAATATTGCCAATGGTTATAAAACCTCCGATAGATTTATAGGCCTTACTTTTTGAAGAAAAAATCAGCTTAAATTGCTTGATATAGGATTCCAAAGATTGAATTCCTCTATTTAATCCTGCAGGAATAGATTCTATAAAGCCATATTTTAAAGTCTCGTAATCAAATATATTTTCAGATTGCTGTACACTAATTCCCATTTTGCCTTCCTCAGTCAACTGCAATTCCGTTTTTATCTTCTGATCCTTTCGATTTAATACAACAGAAATATTTTGTCCTCGATGCGCTATTAAATAGGCTTGAAATTCATCATAATACTGAAAAGACAGACTATCAACAGATGCAATTTTATCACCGGCTTTAAAGCCTGCTTCTTTTGCAGGAAAATCCTTTTGCAATTTAGCAATCGACAATTTATTAAATGGTAAACGCAAACTTAATACTGCCGACATATTAAACCCTTTACTGCTATGAGCAAGTAATTCAGGCACGAATGAATCAGGAACATCAATCGTTTTTTCTTCTTGATTTCGTACAATCTGAATACTCTTAGGGTTGTTCAAAATAATATCAGGAACAATTTCGCGGTATTTTTTAATCTTTTGATGATCCAGAGCAATAATTTTATCTCCGTTTTGCAGACCAATACTCTGTGCTAACGAATCGCAAACCACGCCATATTTCACATTCTCAACCGGAAGATATTGCTCTCCCCAAGTATATAACACTGATATATAAATCAAAAATGCCAGGATGAAGTTCACGAGAACACCACCAATCATTATCAACAGACGTTGCCATGCAGGTTTAGATCTGAATTCATACGGCTCCGGTGGCAATTTCATTTGCTCTTTATCCATAGATTCGTCGATCATTCCTGAAATTTTCACATATCCTCCTAAAGGAATCCATCCGATACCATATTCTGTTTCCCCTTTTTTAAATTTGAACAAGGAAAAGCCAGGATTAAAAAACATGTAGAATTTCTCTACTCTGGTTTTAAATATTTTGGCAAAGGTAAAATGCCCTAATTCATGTAAAACCACTAATATTGACAAGCTTAATAAAAACTGGCCTATTTTAACTATTACTTCCATTCAATTTCAATTATAAATTTTAGCACTTATCAGCTTAGTCTGATAAATTCAAAGACGACTAAGGTAAGTATTTTTCACAACATAGAAAGAGCCATTTTTCGCACTTCCCTATCGGTATAAACGTAATCCTCATAATTAGGATTTTTAATAAAATCTGCCTTAAACATACAGCTTTCAATAATGTCGCTCATTTGTAAAAATCCTACTTTTTCTTTTAAAAAAGCATCCACCACAATTTCATTTGCAGCATTAATAATACATGGCAAATTACCTCCTTTATTCATAGCCTCATATGCCAGTGATAGATTTTTAAAATTCTCCCGATCAGCAGGCTCAAAGCTTAATTGAGGATAATCCAGAAAATTAAATCTCGGAAAATTGGTCTTTAACCTTTTGGGATAAGTAAGTGCAAACTGAATCGGTAATTTCATGTCAGGCAAACCCAATTGCGCTTTCAATGAGCCATCCTGAAACTGAACTAACGAATGAACGATTGATTGATAATGCACGATCACATCAATTTGATCAGCACGTAAATCAAACAACCATTTGGCTTCAATTGCTTCAAAGCCTTTATTCATCATACTTGCAGAATCAATTGTGATTTTTGCTCCCATATCCCAATTGGGATGTTTTAAGGCTTGCGAACAAGTTACACGTTCTAAAAATTTCTTATCCTTACCGCGAAAAGGACCACCCGAAGCGGTTAAGTATATTTTCTCGATGGAATTATCAAACTCCCCAATAAGACACTGAAAAATAGCAGAGTGTTCAGAATCTACAGGATAAATACTCACACCATACTCCAACGCTAGTTTTTGAATTATCTCCCCTGCAACCACTAACGTTTCCTTGTTTGCCAGTGCAATATTCTTTCCTGCTTTAATAGCATTTATTGTTGGTAATAAACCAGAATAGCCAACCATAGCAGTCACAACAACATCAATAGATTCCATTTGAACTACCTGAGAAATGGCATCTATTCCTGCATAAACTTTAATTGGCAAATTGCCAAGTGCTTCTGATAATTGTAAATATTTATCCTCGTTTCCAATAACAACTACATCTGGTAAATATTTTTTAGCTTGTTTAATTAAAAGGTCAATATTATTATTAGCAGTTAATATTTCAACTACAAATTCATCAGGATTAGCCTCTACCACTTCCAACGTCTGCGTTCCAATGGAACCTGTTGATCCCAAGATGGCTATATGTTTACTCATTAAAAAGAGTTTTTGTTTAAAATTTAATGTAATCTTCTGGATTTAAAGGACGACCGTTACGCCACAATTCGAAATGTAAATGAGGTCCTGTTGTAAGCTCACCAGAATTCCCCAACAACGCAATTGCCTCCCCGGCCTTCACATGTTCTCCAGCTTTTTTCAGTAATTCCGAATTGTGTTTATATACAGAAAGCAAATCATTGGCATGTTGAATTTGGATCACATATCCTGTATTCAATGTCCATTCTGCGAAGATAACAGTACCGTCTAACACAGAAGATATTCTATCATTCATACCACCAACAATATCGGTACCATAATGCTCCACTTTAGCATCATAATGACTAGAAACCATTCCTTTAATTGGCGGAAAAAAATGAGTGTTTGACAATCCTCTTCTTTTAGAAGTACCACTCAAAGCCAAATTATACTTCTCATCAGCCTCATGTTCTTCTCTAAATATAGAATCGGTTATCGATTTTGTAAACTTTAAATTCTTATATCGTGGATCTACTATAGAATCCGCTTCATCTTGCACAATATTATCGAAATCATTACCAGTAACTACATTTCTGATTCCTTGAAAAAACAGATCTCGCTTTTCAATTTCATGACTTAGAGAATCAACCAAAACCGCATTATTCTCCATTTTGTTTCGCATTTCACCATCTGGATAACCCGGAATGTATTCCCGAAGTGGTGTAAATGCTATCAGCAAAGTAACCAAAGCTATTAAAATAATAGAAAAGAGCCCAGTAACGGTAAAAACATTCAGGCGCGAAAGGCGAATAGATAAGACTTCATCAAAAGATGCTTCATTGGAAATGGTAAGCCTATATTTATTTTTTAATTTCTCAATTAAAGGAGTTTTCTCTTTTAAATGACTCATAATAAAAGAATCTAAAATATTTACGCAAAGGTAATAGAAATAGCGGAAATTATTTTCGCTCGCCAGCTAAAATAGGGAAATAAAAAAAGCTCGGGAGATTCCCAAGCTTGATTCTTAGTAGCGGGGGCCAGACTCGAACTGACGACCTTTGGGTTATGAGCCCAACGAGCTACCACTGCTCCACCCCGCAATATATTTTCTGATTATTTATCTTCTTACAAAAACCTTTCGGCTAAAAAAGCTTTAATGGATTCAAAGCTTAAATCTTAGTAGCGGGGGCCAGACTCGAACTGACGACCTTTGGGTTATGAGCCCAACGAGCTACCACTGCTCCACCCCGCAATATATTGTAAGAATTATATCTTTCTTTTTGCGGTTGCAAAGATAAACGGCTTTTAATCGAAAACAAAATTTCAGCAATAAAAATTCCTTAGAGTATCTACAAAACCCAGCTTTTCCAATATTTACTTCCTGCTAATCATGAAGATACCAAAAAAACTTTTTTGTCACATACTTTGTACTACCTCTTTCACATCCAAAAAAGCTTCCTCTAAAATTGTCATTCTGCTAAACAAGAACTGATAATAATCCTCCCACTCCTTTTCGTTATAAACCGATGCATTTTTAAAATTAAAGTAGATCATACTCACATGTTTAAAGTCATCTACAAAGTAATCTTTCTCCCAAAGTAAATCGCTACCACAAGTTTCCATGATTACAGGTTTATATTTCACAAAATGATCGAAAACACGGTATCGAATCTGATCCAACTTATTATCAATCTGAAGCATTACAAATGCTCCATGATCATTTAAGTCAAATTTAAGTTGCGTACCTTTTACTTGCGTACCCTTTAAAACCCACGAAGTCATTTTTCTTCCTTGTTTCTTTGAGTATCGTTTGAATCCATCCCAAAAACGAATCCGAAATACTTTTGCTTCTTCTTTGCTATACATGTAATTCTCCTTTTGGTGCAAAATTAAAATATCTATTCGCAAGATGCTTATTCCTATGCTCAATTTCACAAAAAGTATAAATTCCGAAATAATCTTATCTTTAACTACTCTAAATAAGGATTTTTTATGCGAAAATTACATACTAATTATATTCTCTGCCTCCTTTTTGTGGTCTTACTCTCAATAGTAAAACTAAATGCACAAAACGAAACAAATTTATCAGACACCCTTCTGGTTTCAAGCTATGTAGAAGGCCCACATATAAGGTATACAAGCAATAATCGAGTTAATATTTTGTACGTTCAGCACGATAGTCTGAAGAATAAAACCAAAACGATTCAAAAATCCTTTCGTTTTAAAAATGACACAATTGTCTTTAAGGGATTTGCAGGCAAGGACACGCTAACTTATATCATTCCAAAAAAAATACACCCCGATCCGGATATCTATAAGCCTGTAAATAAAATTGCAGTTTTTGGTGATATACATGGAGAATTTCTTCCCTTGTTGTCTATCCTAAAAAATAATCACATCATCAATAATCAAAACAAATGGAATTTTGGAGATGGACACCTTGTTTTTACTGGTGATATTTTTGATCGGGGAAATCAGGTAACAGAATGTTTATGGTATATTTTTCAGCTACAAATACAAGCACGCAAGCAAGGTGGCGCAGTTCATTTCCTGTTTGGCAATCACGAAATGATGGCACTTTTATTCGATGATCGGTATGTTCAAAAGAAATATCAACATGCTGCACATTTTCTACATTACCAATACGGACATTTTTTTGACAAACATTCAGTGCTAGGTATCTGGTTACGTTCCAATAATACAGTGTTAAGAATTGGGGATCAGCTATTTGTCCATGGTGGTATTTCACCTAAATTTTTAGAGCACAAAATGTCTATTTCTAAGATAAACGAACAAATGAGGTATCATTTAAACAATTACACTGCACTAAAAGACACCTCATTAGTAGAATTATTCTTATCTTCAGATAGTCCGTTATGGTATCGAGGTTATTTAACCAGAACACCAAGCTACGACCGAATATCTTTGCAAGAAGTGATAAGAACGCTGGATTTTTACAAGGCAATGATAATTATTTTCGGGCACACACCAGTGGCGCGAGTATATCCATTCTATTCTTTCAAACTAATAGCTATGGATGTTCCTATTGGAGATCCTCAATTTATTGCACAGGGATTATTAATTGATAATCAAAAATATTATAGGATATTTGCACATAAAGAAAAGGAACGATTACGGTAAAGAAAAAAACATGGAACTACTCAATCATTTGTTAAACTCATCTAATTTATCTATCAATATACTTAATTCCAGCAGTATATTAGACATGATATTGCGTTATTGCTTAAATATGGTAGTAACCGTATTTGTTATCAATTATGTGTATTTTAAAACTACCGGTAAGCGCTCCTATGTTTTTACTTTTATAATGATCAGTACAACCGTATTTTTCCTCTGTTTTTTACTGGGAAGCATTGATCTTCAACTAGGTTTTGCTCTAGGTCTATTTGCAATATTTGGAATCATTCGTTATCGAACAGATACTATTCCTATCCGTGAAATGACCTACCTCTTTTTGGTTATTACCATATCAGTAATTAATGCTTTGGCCAGAAGAGATGTTAGTTTTACTGACATTGCTTTTACAAATGTTGCACTAATGGCTACAACATGGGTAATGGAAAAGGTTTGGATGAGTCGTCATAAAGCCCGTAGAACAATTGTTTACGATCGGCTCGATTTAATTCATCCCTCAAAACACCATTTACTTAAGGAAGATATTAAAAACAGAGTAGGAGTTGAGATTATAGATTTTAAAATCGGCCAAATCGACTTCACAAAAAACAGCAGCAGATTAACCATTTTTTACAAAGAAAATCTTACTTCAAATATTTTATCTGATGCTGATTTAAATGACAAAAGCTTAGAATAAGAATTAAACTCATTCACTCCATGACTCGGGAAATTACTTCATATATCCTATTTCTATTCTGTACAGTCCTTATAACTATACAAACAACTCAAGCCATAGAAATAAATTCTCAGGATAGCATTTATCGTGCTGCAGATCTTTTCGAATCCGATTCTTTAATTCAATTATCCATCACCACCGATCTAAAAGATTTGGTTCGAGATGTGGGCGAAAAAAGAAAATATCATAAAGCCAGACTTTCCTATCATCTTGGAGATTCTATTGTTTCGATGAGTGTAGATCTTAAGACCAGAGGAAATTTCAGAAAAGATCGCAGTATCTGTGCTTTTCCCCCAATTCGAATTAAATTCAGTAAAGCAAGTTCAAGCTATTCTATTTTTCATGATCAGGATAAACTAAAAATGGTTACCCATTGCCAAAATCGCAACGATAGATTTGAACAAATGTTAATACATGAATACCTGATTTACAAGGCATACAATATATTCACTCCCGAAAGTTTTCGTGTTCGTTTGGCTAAAATAACCTACAAAGACAGTAAAAATCAAATGAAACCATTGGTGAAGTTTGCTTTTTTCATTGAGGATTTTGAAAAAATGGCCGAAAGAAATGGCCTAATTGCCAGATATGATAAAAAAATCCATCAGAACCATACTTTGCTAAATATGATTACCAAATTAGCAGTTTTTGAATATATGGTTGGAAATACCGACTGGGGAGTTCCCACCCTTCACAATATCAAACTCATTTCCAAAACTCCTACTTCTCGTACGATTGCAGTACCATATGATTTTGATTGGGCCAGCCTGGTAAATGCTCCTTATGCAATTCCAAATGAAAAACTGAATATTAAAAGCATTCATGAGAGATTATATCGTGGATACAAAAGAACTCCCCAGGAACTGGAATATGTATTTCGGGAGTTTAGGATGAAAAAAGAGATGCTTTACGCTTTGTATACGAATTGTCCTTATTTAACAGATAACGAAAAAGAAATAGTGCTCAACTATTTTGATGAATTTTATGAAATCATCGATAATCCAAGACGCGTTAAAGCGGAGTTTATCGATCCTGCCCGAAAAATTAAATACAAAAAATAAACATCTCCCTAACTTTCCTGCTTTTTTAAGTAGAAAACCTTTCTATCATTTCAATCTCACGATTTATACTATCTATATTTGTGAGAAATTAATACAATATGAGTTTATTAAAATCCTACTTACAAGCCGACAGAATTGAGGCAGGTTGCGACGAAGCAGGCAGAGGATGTCTGGCTGGATCTGTATTTGCAGCCACAGTAATTCTACCTCCTGATTTCACCAATGAAATACTGAACGACTCCAAGAAATTATCAGAAAAAAACAGATACGCATTAAGGGAGGTAATTGAAAAAGAAGCTATCAGTTGGGCCGTTGGGATTGTAACAGCCACAGAAATTGACCAAATCAATATTCTAAATGCATCCTTTCTAGCCATGCATCGAGCCATTCAGCAATTAAAAATTACACCGCAGCACCTATTAATTGATGGCAATCGATTCAAGGCTTATCCGGCAATCGAACATACTTGTATAATTAAAGGGGATGGCAAAATGGCATCTATTGCAGCAGCTTCAGTTTTAGCCAAAACTTATCGTGATGATTATATGCTAAAACTGCATCAAAAGCATCCCAATTACGGTTGGGATACCAATAAGGGATATCCTACAAAAAAGCATCGAATGGCAATACGAGAATATGGAATTACAGATTTGCATCGCAAAACGTTCGGATTATTACCCGATCAATTGGAGCTAAAACTATAAGAAATCAGCTCATTAAATTGTATTCAACAGCTAATTATATCGGGAAAATCAGATCGTTCATCGAATAAACCAAATCCAACACCCATTCAATAAACTGACTAGATGCTGGTTACAAAAGCAATATCCAGCATGCTTTTTAAACACAAAACAAAATTAAAGAATAATACTAACTTTGCTTTTCAACTAAACACTTACAATTAAACTCCAAGATATATTAATTTTCATCTTGGGTTAACGTAAAAATTAAATCGATAGAAATGAGAAAATTTGCATCATTAATTTTGGGATTAAGCCTGTTGCTTAGCTTCACCAACGTGCAAGCGGATGAAGGTATGTGGCTGTTGTCTCTACTAAAAAAGAATTCTGCCGAAATGCAGAAAATGGGTTTAAAATTAAGCCCGGATGATATCTACAATATCAATGAATCCAGTTTGAAAGACGCAGTTGTTGGTTTGGGAACAGAAAGCAGACCATTCCGTCATTTTTGTACCGGAGAAATTATTTCTGATCAAGGATTATTTTTAACAAATCACCATTGTGGATTTGGATCTATTCAATCATATTCAACTCCAGAGCACGACTATCTTTCTGATGGTTTTTGGGCGTATAACAAAGGCGAAGAATTAACCAACAAAGGAATTACTGCTTCAATTTTGGTTCGTATGGCCGATGTAACCAAGAAAGTACTTGCTAAAGTAAAAGATGGAATGACTGAAGAAGAACGCTATAAAGCAATCGAAAAATCAGCAATCGCCATCGAGAAGAAAGCTGAAGAAGGAACTTATTATAAAGCCAATGTAAAAAGCATGTTTGCAGGAAACCAATACTTCCTTTTTGTATATGTAATCTACAAAGATGTACGTTTGGTTGGTGCTCCTCCATCCGCAATGGGTAAATTTGGTGGCGATACCGACAACTGGATGTGGCCACGCCATACAGATGATTTCTCTATGTTCCGTATCTACACTGGTCCTGACGGCAAGCCAGCAGAATATTCAGAAAACAATATTCCATTAAAACCAAAACATCACCTTCCTGTTTCTGTTAAAGGAGTACAAGAAAATGATTTTGCTATGGTTATGGGATTCCCTGGAACTACAAATCGTTATTTAACTTCATACGGATTAGAAGAAACCATGAATATCATTAACCAAAACCGTTATGATATCAGGACTTTGAAATTGAAATTGATGAAGGAGGAAATGGTAAAAGATCCTAAAGTTCGCATTCAATATGCATCGAAATATGCTGGTAGTGCCAACTATTGGAAATATTCTCACGAACAAAATATCGCTTTAGCCAAATTAAATACTGCTGCCAATAAAACAGAAATTGAAAAAGAGTATTTAGAATGGGCTAATCAAAAGCCAAAAAGAGCTGCAAAATATGGCGATGCTTTAAATATGATTGCAAAAGCATACAAATCCAGCAAAGATGCTACTTATGCAGCATCCTATTTGAATGAAGCATTAAGAAGAGGTGCCGAAGCTCCAGGTTTTGCGGCCAGGACAAAAAGTCTATATACTTTATTAAAAGCCGAAGCTAAAGATACTGTAGCAATTGCAAAATCTATTGAAGGCTTAAAAACTTCAGCAAAAAGATTTTTTAAAGATTACAATACAGCTACCGATCAGAAATTAATGACTGGTTTGTACAAGATGTATGCAAATCATATTGCTGCAGATCAACGTCCTTCTATTTTTGATACCATTACAAAAGAATATCAAGGTAACTTTGAGCAATTTACAAAGGAAGCTTATGCTACTTCAGTTTTTGCCAGTGAAGAAAAATTCAACAATTTCCTGAATCATCCATGTGGTGACATTTTAGATAATGATTTATTATTTCAAGCTGGAACTTCAGTGATGAAAACCAGTAAGAAACTAAGGTCATCTCTAACCAATAATGCCGATGAATTGAAAAAAGGACAACGCCTTTTCGAAGATGGTTTACTTCAAATCAACAAAGGAAAAAATATGGCTCCTGATGCCAATTCTACCTTGCGATTGACTTTTGGTAAAGTTGGCGGATACACTCCTAAAAATGGTGTTTACTATAAGCATTTCACTACGCTTAAAGGAGTAATGGAGAAAGAAGATCCAAACAATCCTGAATTTATTGTTCCTGCTAAATTGAAGGAATTATATCAGCACAAAGATTTCGGACAATACGCAAATGAAAACGGGGAATTGAACACCTGTTTCCTAACCAATAACGACATAACCGGTGGTAATTCAGGTTCTCCTGTTATTAATGCCAATGGCGAATTAATTGGTGCTGCCTTCGATGGCAATTCAGAAGCAATGTCTGGCGATATAGATTTTGAAGAAAACCTTCAGAGATGTATTTGTGTAGATATTCGCTATGTATTATTTACCATCGACAAATATGCAGGTGCACACAACCTGATTGAGGAGATGACTATTGTGAAGTAATTAACCACTCATTACATATTACAAAAGGATGTTTGAAAAATTCAAACATCCTTTTCTTTTTTGAAGAAATTGTATTTTTTTATCGAAGTAAATATTTTTCTTACTTTTGATTTTGAAAACCACAAAACAATAATATGACAGCAAAAATAACCATGTTTACTGATGGCGCAGCGAGTGGAAATCCGGGACCGGGAGGTTATGGCACAGTTCTTATTTCGGGAAATCACCGTAAAGATCTTTCGCAAGGATTTAAACGCACTACCAATAATCGCATGGAGTTGCTAGCCGTAATTGCAGGTTTAGAAGCCCTAAAAAATCCAGGATGCGAAGTAACCATCTATTCCGATTCGAAATATGTGGTAGATGCTGTAGAAAAAAAATGGGTGTTTGGCTGGGTTCAAAAACGCTTTAAAGGCAAAAAAAATCCCGACCTGTGGATGAGATTTTTAGAGGTATACAAAAAACACAACGTGAAATTTGTTTGGGTAAAAGGTCATGCCAACATACCAGGAAACGAACGTGCCGATCAGTTGGCGGTAATGGCATCCCAACAGCCTAACCTTCCCGAAGATACGGGATATACCCAAGAGTAATTTGAACTCACAACTTAAAAAAAACCTTCACAGCATAAATCCATCACAAATTTAAACTTTAGGCTACCACTCGGCTTGTATATATACCACCTCAGGTAAATTACTGCGAAGCTATCCCAAAATATAGATCTTAATTTCACAAAAAAACTGAAGGTATAGTAGTTAAACTATACCTCTTTGCAGACTCCGCTTTCCAATTCTTTTATTTTGAGAATTTCTTTTTTATTTCCAATTACAAATCTGAGTTTCCAGCATATTTAGAATGTTAAAACCTTGTCACATTCAACAGTCCATTGCGTAAACTCTATCATATTACTTAGTTTTATGCCTTCAATAAACGCTAATTTGTCAATTCCACGAGCTTCGGAACAACCAGTGCAACTTTTTACTTCACCACCATTTCTAATAACTCCCTTTAACATTCTTTCAATATTATAGTATCCATTTGGTGTTTTTTGATTTGGAAGTCCACAAGTAACTGCATCAGCAAGTAGGAATATTTTTATTTCTACTTTGTCTCCGTGTTCTTTTTGTAATGTCATTGCCATTCTTAAAGCGTTATATGCTTTCTCCGTTCCATAAGGAGCATCATTAATTACAAATAAAAAATTTTGCATAATTATATAATTTCAGGTTTAATTTTTCGTGTTTTCAATTAAACTATTTACAGCTAAGTCTATGCGGTAGAACAGTAGCCGATTCCATTGATATTCTCCTACTAAAATCCCTTTGCTATTTTTTTTCCAGGACTAGTTCAATTAAATGATGTTGCTCAATCGGACTATCTCCATGCTTATGCTCAGGCCCCCAACCCTCCCAATGATAGATGGAATGATAATCTTTAAATAATTCAACAATTTCATTTGGTTCCAGGAAAGTTCTGTAATTTTCATTGTTGTCACAAAAAGAATTTTTTCCTATTGCCTTCCATTCTTTACTATACTTTTTATAAGAAGTATCCTTTATGGAAAAGGCCGTTATAAATACCAAGCTATTTTTTTGAGTCCATTGATTAATTCTATCAATTAAGGCATGAATGGATTTCCAATCCAATATTTGGATTAATCCAAATACCAAAATAGCAGAATAGGGAGTACTCTTAGGAACAAATTCATGGAAACCTTTCTGATAAGCCTTTATTTGAAATTTTTCTTTTTTTGAAACACTTAATACACTTTCAATTGCCACTTCAGAAAGATCTATCCCATCCACTTGGAATCCCTTTTTTGCCAGAAAAAATGAATTTCTACCTTGTCCAATTCCAATATCTAAAACAGGTTTTGTTTTTTCAAGTTTATGGACATATTTTTCTAAAATAGCTTCCGGATGAATCCCAAAAACATTTTCTGTATTGCTATAGGTTTTATCGTAAGTCATTTTCTAAATTAATAAAAGATTATTTTGGTATAAATCCCTTTACTAAGCCTGCACCGCTACCGCACGAATCCTTTCGTGTGGTTCTATAATAGAAAACAGAACGCGATTAAATCACGCACCAGCAGGGCATAGTTATTAGCAAGGGTTCATTCTTTCAGTTTATTAATGCTAACCTATTTTCACAATAAGTATTTACCTTCATCTAGAAAGAAAATCGCCAAACCAGTTTTGCAGCACCATTATTTATTGTTGGCTTTAAATAATCTGCCCTTTTAACAGGATCATAACCATTATTCCAAACAAAATAAAAATCACTACCAATTTTAGGAATCCAATGCACACGTATATTTGTAAGCAATAGATCTTCCTCCGAATTATATTGACCCAACAAAGAAATATCAAATTTAGTGGTAAAAGCATAGGTTATTGTTGATATTAATTGCTTGATATTATCTGCCACAGCATTTATCCTAATTTGGTTGTATTCGTACTGTTCAGACAGATTAAGATGTTTATTAATGTTCAAACCCAATAATACAGCCATTGTTTTTATTTTCCCTCCGTAAAGCGTTCCCCAATTGTATAGCAATTCGGTATATAGTCTTCTTCCTCGAAACGAATTAATTTGAAATTCGGTAGTATGCATATTGTATTTCCCGATATCAACGGAAATATTACTTGTCAAATCAAAAGACTTATCAATTCTATCGTAGGATTGTTGAATATTGAATTCAAAAGCATCACCAGTTTGCAAAACAAATCCAAAAGGACGTGTTTCGTTAAAGTACGATTCTATTTCATGCGTGTCTTGTGATCTGTAAATAACAAACTCCCACGGTTTAAGAAGCATTTTTCGAATGCCAAACTTATTAAACCATCGTGGTGTGATGCGCAAATTCCAAGCAAACGACTCAAAATTTGTACGAGAAAGAAAGCCCAGTTCGGGTGAAAAATTTTTCTGAGTAGAAGAAATTGCAATATAATTATCAACTAAATCATTGGGATAATCGCAATAGAGTCTCCAGGCAAGAGAATTATTCTTCATTTTTCCATCGTTGCTACTTGCCGTGATCAATGCCCCAATACTTAAATTTTTATCCTTTAAAAAATGAGATGTAGCATAGTTTCCATCCAATCCACCAACAATATTTTGGTGATCGCCACCTATTTTCGAGGTGATAATCGCCCCAATGTAAGACTGCTCCCCAAAATCGAATTTATAACGAAAAACACTATTATTAATGCTTGGAATACTTTTATTTGCAGCGGTTTGCAGAGAAAGAAAACCAATGTTACTCTTACCCATTTTTCCAAATAAACGTGCTCCTCCCAAAACTTTTACGTTCTGAAAATTCTCAATTCCTATTTTGCGCGAATAAAAAACATTGTTTCGATTACCAATATAGAAATCAAAATTACTTGCACCTTCAAGAAAAAACTCTCTCTTTTCGGGATAATATAAATTAAAACGTGAAAGATTTACTTGTATAACATCAGATTCTACTTGGGCAAAATCGGTATTTGCTGTTAAATTCAATTTTAATGTAGGTGTGATATTGTAATTTAAATCAGCCCCAACTTTACCAATACCTTTATAGGAAACTTTATCATCTTTCAAATTCCATCCACCAAGGAGATAAGGTTTTAATTCAAATTTTTGAGTGTAAGCAATATTTTGTATTCCTGTTAATGTTCCTGCAACAGAAAAATTTTCCAAACTAAAATCTCTTGACCAGCCTTGCCATCGATCAATTTCATTTGTGCTTTTAATATTACGTTCAAAATTGATTGACCAGACTTGTTGTTTGCTGTTTTTGAACTTCAAGGTATTAAATGGAATTTCAATTTCGGCAAACCAACCTTCACTGGTAATTACTGCTGCTGCATCCCACACTCCATTCCAATCATCAGATGCATCCTCGCTCGATGTTATTAATAAGTCTGTTCTTGCTCCATATGGATTGACAACAAATTCATACCCCGTTCTTCCATCGTGATACGGATTTATTGCGATACGCAAATTATCTTCTGCCTCAAAATCAAAATCTCGTTGTAATGATTTGGCCGAAATGCTTGTAGCTGAATTTTGATAACACCATACCGCAAAATAAATTGCAGAGGAGGAATAAGAGATTGCAATTTGTGTTTTTTCAGTAGAAAGTTTTCCAAAGTTGGGCTCTCTTTGTGTAAAGTTGGAAATGACATTTGCTTTCTTCCAGACCGATTCATCAAGATTTCCATCCAAAGTAATTTTCTCCGTAGAAAAAAAAGCAGCAACAGAATCGTTCAAATTATTTTGTGCGAACGATAATGAAAAATTAAATAAGATCAGAATTAAAATAAAGATGTGTTTTTTCATTTAGCATATTTTAGCAAATAAGTCGTCCTTTCAACTCCACCTCCTTACTCCTTGCTTTAGAAATAATTGTATTTTCTCCTACCTCAATTCTTAAATGTTCAAATTCAAAGATAATCTATTCCTTGCTACTTGTTTTCCTGTTGTATGCTAAAGTATGAAACCATCACGGGTTTAGCTTAGATGCAAGTCATACTACTGATTTGTACCGTAATACTCCTTTCGTTATCGCAAGCTTGTAGCTCGTGATTCTTATAAGCTCTTTATATTACAGCCACAAGTCGCAGACTTACTGCAATTTTGGGAAATAGATAGATTGTTTCTGTTAAACAACCAGGAATAACCATTTGGAAATTCACGACGCCAATACCATTCACTATGTTGACCATCCTGATGTGTAACCATTTTAATTTCAGAATCTTCAAAGCCTGCATTATGCAAAGCTGTAACCATATCATTCATTTTCTGTATAAGGTTATCACTTTCCTGTTCGCCTCCAAGCATATATATATTCATATCATATATTTTACCAGTAGTTTCAACATGATTATATACTTCATCTGAAAACCAAAATGATGGAGAAAAAACTCCTACTTTACTAAAAATATCTTGATGTTCGATGGCAGCATAAAAAGAAATTAACGCTCCGAGTGAACTTCCCATAATCCCGGTATTAAGTCGATCCGGTTTTGTTCTAAAATTATTATCAATATATGGTTTTAATGTTTCAACTATAAAATTTACATATTCATCTCCTTCACCACCTCCGTATTCTGCATTTATCCATGGGGAGTATTCATCAATTCTATATCCGCCGCCATTATCAACACCAATTACAATGACTCCTTCATCTCCGGCATCAAACATTTCGTTGAGTGATTCATCTACTTCCCACTCTCCCGAAAAACTTGTATTGGCATCAAATAAATTTTGACCGTCTTGCATATACAAAACAGGATATGATTTATTATCTGTGTCATAACCAGGCGGTAAATACACCCAAACCCTTCTTGTACGGTTTAACTGGGGGATATTGAAGTTTTCATCTATAATAGATACATTTTCTGCCGCAGTACCGGTTCCGCTTCCGTTATTTTTCCAACTTAAAATACTAACATCTACGGCTTGTTGGCTACCTGAATAAGATAACGTTCTATTTGCAATTTCCTGACCTTGGGCATTGCCTTCTACTGAAGTCCAGCTTCCTCTGGTAAATTTATATTCTAAAGTTCCGATTGCCGGAGTGAAGGTTATATAATAAGTTCCATCTCCATTATTTATAAGTATATAATCTGAATTACCAGAATCCCAACTGTTAAAATTACCTGTAATATATATATTATCACCAACAGGCGTATTATCAGGGATTAAAGTCACATTGATTGTAAGCTGAGCAAAAATGTGTGAACAAGAAAGAAGAAACACAAAAAAAACTATTGGTTTTGCTTTAAAAAGATCTTTCATAGTGTTAATTGTTCTGTTATTAAAATGTTAGCATCCTGTTATCATAAATGAAATTTATATTTATGAGTTTCAATTTTTCCAGGTACATTTCTTAATGAATGCCAACGGCAGTCTGTCTAAAAACTCATAAGACTACCGATTTGAAATTTAAATATAGCTGTTTTAAGGATGCATGAAAATTGAAAATGCCTTTTATTTAAAAATAGAACTGAGGCTCTTATTTGGTCCATATTTAACCCTAACAGCTCTATTAATTCAGGAAAAGAAGATAATTGCTGTATTACCCATTCCAAGAGAGTTTTTACGCCAATAATATTGATTAAACGGACGAATGCATATTATAGAGGAGATCCCTCGAATACGTTCGCCCAGTAGCCCTACTGGGCAACTAATTAACACCTTTTTACAATAATCCGGATTTTCCCATTTCAGTCTTCATTCTTATGAAGACTGGATTTGTACGGCCTAATCTCTCGGTTTTCATCACTTTTTACACGGTACAGCCTGTTGAAAATCCATAAATTAGGAAAATTAACGCAATAAATTAATACAAGCTCCCCC
>Ga0209013_10000128_pt1 | contig 58310 bp, 38 predicted proteins | sample Cruoilmetagenom2_FD_187291 | JGI IMG/M metagenome (GOLD analysis project Ga0209013, IMG submission 187291) | Oil polluted marine microbial communities from Coal Oil Point, Santa Barbara, California, USA - Sample 2 (SPAdes) (version 2) | ecosystem: Environmental > Aquatic > Marine > Oil seeps ...
ACTTCTAGTGCGTTTTGAAACAAATGAAATTCACTGGAAAGCATTGAATATATTAGCGTTTTGCCTAATTTTAATGCGTCAACTTTAAACAACTTCAATAAAAGAACGTCATGAAGACACAGCAGGCTAAACGGTGGCTGGCTAACGTGATATGATGGCATAAAAAAACCACCTGCATCGGTTGTTACAGGTGGAAAAAAAGTTGGCTCCTCCTCTAGGACTTGAACCTAGGACACCCTGATTAACAGTCAGGTGCTCTAACCAACTGAGCTAAGGAGGAATGTACCTTAAAAACGCGGCTGCAAAGATAAATATTATTTTGAATCCTCAAATTATTTTCATAAAAATTATTCATGAATTGCAGATGTTCTTCAGAGACAATTTAGATTCATTCAAAATTAAATTATATCACACAAGTACAGCAGGTTAGCTTGCCTCATTATTTTAGTTACCCTTTGTATAAAACTTCTTTGTTAACACAGAGCGATTCATATATATATAATTTCTATTTTTAAGCGCTAAACCAAAATTGTGAAATAAAACATGTTGTCGAAAGGATCTTTCGAAGATTTTCTGTACATCCTCATTGGAATTATATGGGTGGCTTTTTCTATTTATAAAGGAAGCAAAAGAAAAAAAACAGCCCCGAAACAAACTGTTAAAAAGGACAAAGGCTTCTTTGAAACGCTTCTTGATGAAGTTACCAAAAAAGACCAGCAGCAGGGGGATATTCCTTATGTTTCAGATGTGCCAGTAAGCGAAACTAACCCGTTTCCTACGGAAAATGTAACGCAGGAGAAGATATTCTCCTATGATGATATTTATGAAGAAGAAGGTTTCGAAGAGCCGGAAATAATTTTGGCAACAGATGAGCAGCCCATAAAAACAAGCCGTGAAATGCAACCTCAAACGGCAGGAAAAAAGAAACTTAGGTTTGATTTAAAAAAGGCGATTATCTATTCGGAAATATTGCAACCGAAATATTTTTAACACTGATGTTAAAAAATGTTAAAGGGCAAATTAATTATTTACTAAATTTATCGCCTTTTAAAAGAGCAGGATTTTAATGAACATAAAATTGCAGGTATGATAAGAAATTTACTCCTAACCATTGGTTTGATTCTGTTTACCGGTGTAACCCTTTTCGCTCAACAGGCAGCTTTGAAGGGGAAAGTAGTTGATAAAGATACCAAAGAACCCATTCCTTTTGCCAACATTATCGTTGAAAATAAAGGGTCGCAGGTTGGAGGTACTTCATCTGATTTTGATGGCAATTATGTAATAAAACCGCTACCACCGGGGAAAGTAGATGTAAAAGCAACTTTCGTTGGCTATAAAACAAAAATGATACAAGGTGTTATCCTGGGTGCCGACAGAATACGGTTTCTTGATATCGAGCTGGAAGCAACAACCGAAACACTGGAAACAGTTGAAATAGTTGATTATAAGGTGCCGTTGATTGATAAAGACCAGACAGCCAGTGGCGCTACGGTTACAGCTGAGGAAATTGCCAAAATGCCTATCAGAAATGCCAATGCGGTGGCTACAACTGTTGGGGGTGTATTCTCCCAGGACGGTGAAAGGGGAAGTGTTCGTGGTGCGCGGTCTGACGCAACAGCAACATTTATTGACGGTATCCGTGTAATAGGAACTTCCAGCGTGCCACAGTCGGCCATTGAGCAGGTGGACGTAATCCTTGGTGGTGTTCCGGCACGATATGGCGATGCTACTTCCGGTATCATTAACGTTACAACCAAAGGACCGGCCCGGCAGTTTGGGGCAGGGATAGAGCTGGAAACATCACAATTTCTGGATGCTTTCGGACACAATCGCTTTGGCTTTAACATGATGGGGCCGTTAATCAGGGGGAAAAACAAGAACAACACCTCGCTCTTAGGATTCTTTATTGCCGGCGATATCAACTGGAATGAAGATGGCCACCCCTCGGCTATAGGATATGATATTACAACTAATGATGCTTTAAGTAATATCGAAGCAAACCCCTTAAGGCCATCCGGAACGGGTACAGGAACTTTTTTAAACGGTGAATATTTAAGGAGTGACGATTTATATCATATCAAAGCATCACCCAATACATCACGACAAAGTTATAACTTCATTGGAAATATTAACATCCGCACTACCGAAACAATTAACCTCACCATTGGCGGAAGTTATTATTATAATAATGCGAACTTATACAGCTACAGAGCTACTCTTGCCAATTCCGCTAAAAACACGGTCAGGAACAACACGAACTACAGGATTTATGGAAAGTTTAGTCAACGTTTCCCAGGTTCTTCCGAGAGCACTTCTGCATTCAGAAATTTCTATTATTCAATCCAGTTTGACTACACAAAAGAAAAAGGTGAATTCGGAGATCCAAATCATGGGGATAACCTGTTTAACTACGGATACATAGGTAAATTCACAACATACAAAACGCCAACTTTTGAACTGGGCAACGATACTGTTAATGGTGTTCCTTATGAAGATGTATGGTTACTGAACTCCTGGGATTACGATACATTGGTAACCTGGGATCCCAGAAACACGAATCCGCTGGTGGCTGAATATACAAACAATTATTACGATATATACGGCGGATTACCGGAAGGACACTACGAAAACCTCGACCAGATCATGTTAGGTGGAGGCTTGGTTAATGGCAGCACACCACAAGCTATTTATCAATTGTATCAATCCCCTGGAACAAACCAATCGGGTTACGGAATGTGGAATAACGATCAGTACAGTATGCGGCTTGATGCATCTCTGGACATTAAAAACCATGCGATCAAATTGGGCTTTCAATATGAGCAACGGGTAAGTACATATATCAATTATGGCCCTACCGGTTTGTGGAACCTGATGCGCGGATTAACCAACTTTCACATCAAAGAATTAGATTTGGACAATCCGGAAGTAATTAGTTATGACGGACATGTTGATACTATTCTTTATCCGCGCAAATACGACGGAAATTCACAGAGAATTTTTGATAAAAACCTGAGGGAAGTTTTAGGATTGCCCATTGACGGCCTGGATTTTATTTTAATTGATTCGTATGACCTGGAAAACAGTACAATTGAATATTACGACAGTTTCGGAAAAAAGCATACGACAAACCTTGATGCTAATGCAGTAGGGGTTGCCCTTTTCTCGCCGGATGAACTTTGGAACAACGGTTCTTCCTACATTAATTATTCAGGTTTTAGTTATACAGGAGAAAGACTTAAAGAGCAACCTTCATTCAACGACTTTTTTACTGCCACAGATGAGAATGGTATGTATACAAGGCCGATCGGAGCTTTCAGGCCGATTTACATGGCCGGATACATTCAGGATCAGTTTGCATTTAAAGATCTTGTGTTCAATATAGGTGTACGAATTGACCGTTATGATGCTAACCAACAGGTGCTGGCCGATCCGTATGTTCTCTACCCAAGATACACGGTAGGTGAGAAAGAAGCGCTGCCATTTGGGTTTACACCTCCCAATAATATAGGTGATGATTATGTTATCTATGTTGATCAGGTGGATAATCCAACAGAAGTAGTAGGATACAGGGATGGATCTATATGGTACAATGCAGAAGGAGTTGAAATTCAGGACCCCAATATTCTGGACGTTGGCTTTGGCATATCACCGGCCCTTGTAGATCCTGATCAGGATAGGGTGAGTGTAGAGTCATTTAAAGATTACGATCCTCAGATAAGTGTGATGCCTCGTATTTCTTTCTCTTTCCCTATTTCTGACGAAGCGTTGTTCTTTGCTCACTATGATGTGCTGACCCAAAGGCCGACCAGTAATAGTTACACAAGTCCGGCAACATGGTATTACTTTAACTTTACAGGAGGGCAAATCAATAACCCTAACTTGTTACCGACCAAAACAATCGATTACGAATTAGGTTTTACACAGAAGCTTACCAATACATCTTCGTTTACCATTACTACCTTTTATAAGGAGATGCGTAATATGCTTCAGACGTATCGTTTTAACGGAGCTTATCCAAAAGATTACACCTCATACAATAACATCGACTTTGGAACGGTAAAAGGGATAACAGCCGAATATGACATGCGGCGCACGAAAAACCTGAGGTTACGGGCAGCTTATACCTTGCAGTTTTCCGATGCAACCGGGTCTTCTACCACAACGGCGGCATCTCTTATAGCAGCCGGCTTGCCGAATCTGAGGTCAACTTTCCCGATGCCTTGGGACAGAAGACACCAGTTTAATATTGTTATGGACTATCGTTGGTCATCAGGAAAAGAATACAATGGTCCGCGTACTAACCGAAAAAACGGCAAGAAACCGATTGATTGGTTTAGTAATACGGGCTTCAACTTTACGCTTATCGGTGGATCGGGAACGCCTTATACAGCTTCCAGAAATGTAACTTCTCCGATTTCAGGTGGTTCCAACCTGTTAAAGGGAACATATAGCGGTTCAAGATTACCGTGGCAGTTCAGGTTTGACCTGAGGGTTGACAAAGACATCTACTTCAACCTGCGAAAACCCAGAGAAGGTAAAGAAGGAAAAACCGGTTATGTGAATGTTTATTTCCAGATACTGAATCTGCTAAACACTAAAAACGTTATTAATGTGTATCCTTATACGGGTAACCCGGACGATGATGGCTATTTGTCAGCTCCTGAATGGCAGCGGCAGATCAATAACCAGATCGATCCACAGTCGTACAGGGATTTATACAGTGTTTTCGTGAACAATCCAGGTAATTACAGCATTCCGCGACAGATTAGGTTCGGTTTAATGTTTAACTTTTAACGGAACAATACTTAGTTAAAGAATAAAAGAAAAAATATAGATCATGAATAATATTTCTCGAGCATTAGTGATTGTATTAATTTCAGTATTTGTTACCAGCCAGGTATTTGCTGAAGAATACAGATATGAAAATGGGAAAAAACAAGGTTCCGGCCTGAAAGAGACAGCAGCCGGTTGTGCTCCGGCATCTGCCTACGATTGGCTTGACATCAACAATGTACGCGCCAGAATCAATACCGGAGGCGATATGTGGTGGGATTTACCCGGTGGAACCGGAGCTAAATATTTTATTCCTAAAGCAGGATCTGCAACTTCCATGTTCTCAGGAGCACTCTGGATTGGTGGATTGGACATCAACAACCAGTTGAAATTGGCAGCACAACGATACAGGCAGGTAGGTATCGACTACTGGACCGGCCCCCTTACAGTTGATGGTACGGCAGCTACTGATGAAGCCACATGTGCCCAGTACGACAGGTTTGCCAAAATAACTAGGGCTGTTGTAGATGATTTTCTGGCTCATACTGATCCTGAGACAGGCTTTTTTGTCCCGAGTGAAGACTATGAAATACCACCGGAAATTCTCGAATGGCCGGCTCACGGCGATGTATCAAAAAACCAAAGCTATTATTTAGCTCCTTTCTACGATAACGATGGAGATGGGGAATACGACCCCTTTGCAGGCGATTACCCATATTATGATATAGAAAATGTTTTATGCCATACTGATATTCCGACAATGGAAGAAGAGTTGGAAGGTACAATTACAGGAAGTATATTGGCCGATCAGGTGATCAAAGGAGACCAGACTCTCTGGTGGGTATTTAACGACAAGGGAGATGTCCACACAGAAACTAACGGTGCGGCAATTGGCATGGAAATTCGCGCACAGGCATTTGCCTTTGCTACTAATGATGTGATCAACAACATGACGTTCTACAGTTATGAGATTATCAACAGATCAACTTTTGTTTTAACGCAAACATTTTTCTCCCCTTGGGTGGATACAGATCTCGGTTATGCGCGTGACGATTTTGTCGGTTGTGATGTTGCCCGAGGATTAGGTTATTGTTATAATGGTACTGCTGTTGACGGCAGTGGCGATCCGGAATCGTACGGTGGCCCACAGCCTCCGCCACCGGCTATAGGAGTTGACTTTTTCCAGGGACCGTATATGGATCCGGATGGTTTGGATAACCCAAAATATGAAATGGTTATTGATGCTGCTTCAGGAGATACTTCCTATGTACAGCTTTGTGATGTGAGTATTAATGGTGTTAACTTTGGAAATGATATTGTAGATGACGAACGCTATGGTATGCGTAGATTTGTTTACCACAATAATAGTGGTGGTAACCAGGGGGACCCGCAGATAGCACCACAATACTACAATTATCTGAAGGGTGTATGGAAAGACAATACAAAAATGATGTACGGAGGAACAGCACACGTTTCCGGTTCGGGTACAGTGGGCCCTGAGTGCGATTTCATGTTCCCTGGAGATACAGACCCATGTAACTGGGGAACAGGTGGCGTTCCACCCAACGGAGGATATACACAAAACGGACTTTACTGGACAGAAGAAACAGGAAATAACGGCGCTCCAAATCCCCCCGAAGACAGGCGGTTTATGCAATCGGCTGGTCCGTTTACTTTGCGTCCCGGTGCCGTTAACTACATTACGGTCGGTATTCCATGGGCAAGAGCTACGGCAGGAACTCCATTTAGTTCCGTTGAATTATTAAGAACTGTTGATGACAAATGCCAAGCTCTGTTTGATAACTGTTTTAAAGTTATTGACGGTCCCTCGGCACCTGACCTGGCAATTCAGGAACTGGATAAGGAGCTTATCGTCTATATTTCGAACTCCCCGTCCTCTAATAATTATCAGGAAAAGTATGTTGAGTTCGACCCCAATATTTACCAGCCTTTGCCGGGAGGTGAGAACGGGGAGCGAAGTGACTCGCTTTACCGCTTTGAAGGATACCAGATCTTCCAGTTAAAAGATCTGAGTGTAGGAGTGGAAAGCCTTCATAATCCTGACCTGGCGCGCCTTGTGGCACAATTTGATATAAAGAATGGGGTTGGAAAACTGGTAAATTACTATAAAGACGATTTGTTAAATGCCAATGTTCCCGTTCTTGAAGTCGACGGTGCTGACGATGGTATCGCGCATTCTTTCGAATTGACGCAAGATGCTTTTGCAACCGGTGATGTACGACTGGTTAACAACAGAAGATATTATTACATGGCATTGGCATATGCATATAACGAATATCTTCCTTACAGCCCTGACCCGGACGGATGGCTTGGTCAAAAAATACCTTATTTATCTGGAAGGAAAAATATCAAGACTTATACGGCCATGCCTCATTTAACGATCAATGGAACCGTGATCAATGGAGACTATGGCGAAAGCCCGGAAATCACAAGGATAGCGGGTAACGGAAACGGATGTGCCGAACTGGAACTTACCGATGAGACTATCGAAGAGATTTTATCAAAACCACCTGCCGGCCCTGATAACCTGTTTGGTTCACCTGATTACCCGATTGCCTATAATCCGGTATACAAAGAAAACAGCGGACCGCTGAATGTTAAAATAATTGACCCGTTGAATGTGGTGAGTACAACATACACATGGTGGATGGACACATTGAAACATGTCTTGATTCCTAATGCTACAGGTAATTTGAGTATCGAAGGAGATACAACAAGTAAGTACGTCGGGCGGTGGTTCCTGAAAGATAATACAACAGGAAAGGTATACGAAACAGACACAACAATCATTGTTGAGGACGAAGTGCTTTTCCCCGAATTAGGCATATCGATCAATGTAGTGCAGCCATTTGCGCCAGGTCCTATTCCAATAGGAACAGTTGATTTGGGTAACGGACCGCTCGTTGTTAAGGATGTCTTAGCGCGCAATAACGGTATTATTAACGCGGAAGTTGAATATGCCGACAGCTCACAGCGTTGGTTGAGCGGTGTTTCTGATGAGGATATTCCGGGATATTCGCTGGACTGGATAAGATCTGGTATTTATAAAAGTGATCAGGCTGCACAATTTAACGACTGGCGCATGGGTAGTGCACCTGATACTCCCTGGGATCCTGATGAAGTTTATGAAAAACTGATAGATGGAACATGGGCTCCTTACAGTATGGCAGCTTACGGAAATAGATTCATAGGTCTTATTCAAAGTCCTGTCGGACCTGCTTATGATGACAGATCAAAGCTAAGTTCAAAACTGAAAGACATTGCCAGTGTGGACATTGTATTTACACCTGACAAGTCGAAATGGACCAGGTCGGTTGTGTTGGAGATGAGTTTCGATCCGTTGTTATCGGAAGGAAATGCCCAAAAGTTTGAACTGAGAAAAGCACCATCGGTAGATAAAGATGGGAATTACGCAACAATTGGCGAAGGTCCCAGCGACAATCCAAATGATCCTAACTATATCAGCGACCATGGTATGGGATGGTTCCCCGGATATGCTATCAATATAGAAACAGGAGAACGCCTGAATATTATGTATGGTGAGGATTCTTATTTGGCAGCAGAAAACGGAAGAGACATGTTGTTCAACCCTCCACCAAGAAATCTGGATCTGGATCATCAGTATCAGGATCCTAATATAATAAAAGACACACTCTCATTTACACCTGTGCTTGGAGGTAAACATTATGTCTATATCATGAATCACAACACGCTGAAATATTCTATTAGTGGACTGAGTTTTCAGTTTAACTCTCCTGCTTACGATGCAGGGAGGTATAATGTAAGTGTGCTTGATACGATATTTGAACAGCCAATAACTGTGCTGACCACGTTCTTTTTTGCTCATACCATGTATGTGGGTGTTCCTATGGGTGTGAAAGGCGAAGACTGGTTGTCAAATGAAGCAAAAGTTAAAATCAGGGTATGTAAACCGTACGAAAGAGGGTACGCTCAAGTACCCCTGGATACTGTTTATCCGGGTATGGATATTAATAATTATTATCCCATGTATCAGTTTTCGATGGAAGGTGTGGCAACACAATTCTCAGATCCTCAGAAAACGGAGTCTGATCTTGATGAAATTAATATTGTTCCAAACCCGTATTACGCTTATTCAGCATATGAAAACAATCCTTTGGATAACCGGATTAAAATAACCAATCTTCCGGAAAAATGTACTGTTACGATTTACAATGTAAGTGGCACGAAGATAAAACAGTTTAAAAAGGACACGCCAGAAACAACCATTGAATGGGATCTGAAGAACTTTGCCTCGGTACCGATCTCAGGTGGAGTTTATTATATACATATTAAATCTGATCAGGGAGAGCGGGTGCTGAAATGGTTCTCTATCATGAGAGTTCCTGACTTGAATACGTTCTAAAAAAACGGTAATAAAAAAAGAATTAGAAAAAAATCATATTTGATCATGAAACATTTTTATAAATATCTGAGCGTTGTTTTGATCACAGTGTTAGTTTTTCCGATGTCATTATCGCTACAGGCTGGAAATAAAGACAGGGCCGGTCAAGCCGGAGCAGCAGAGTTGCTTATCAATCCCTGGACCAGAAGTAGCGGTTGGGGGAGTGTCAATATGGCTAAAGTAAGTGGACTAGAGGCTATGTGGGGCAATGTTGCTGGTACACCACGTATCAGGAAAACCCAGGTGATCCTTTCGTACACTGATTACCTGAATGGAACGGGGACAAGCATTGCGGCTTTTGGTATCACAGCAAAAGTTGGCGAAGCCGGAGCTATTGGAATTCAGATTATGTCGATGTCTTTCGGAGAGGTAGAGATTACGACACCTGACAGCCCGGAAGGAGGACAAGGTTATTATAAGCCTTCGTTAATGAATGTGTCGTTGTCGTACGGAAGAGCATTTTCTAACAGTATCTATGGTGGACTCGTTATTAAAGGTATTTCCGAATCAATTGCCGATGTAAGTGCATTTGGTATTGCTATTGACGCAGGTATTCAATACATTACCGGAGCAAAAGAACAGATTGCTTTCGGGATTGCACTCAAGAACGTAGGGTCGAAGATTAAATTCTCAGGCGATGGTTTATCCATCAAATCCTTTATTCCCGGACAGGATAATGCCTGGACTTTGGAGCAACGCTCACAAGCTTTTGAATTGCCAACACAGCTGCAAATAGGAGCGTCTTATGACTTTTTAATGCCCAAGGATTACCGGATTACACTAGCCGGAAATTTTATCTCTAATTCTTTTACGCGCGATCAGTTTATACTGGGATTGGAGTTCAGCCTGAAGGATTATTTTTTGGTAAGAGGAGCCTATACTTATGAAAATGGGATGTTTGAACCGGTTACTGACCCTGAAAATTCCAATATCAATAACGGACTTAGTCTGGGTGTTAGTGTTGCTGTTCCATTGAACAAAGAAAAGGGAACGTTTATTGGGTTTGATTATGCGTTCAGGGAATCGACAGCGTTTAACAATAACCATACGTTTGGAATTATATTTAATTTCTGATATTTGATCGACAGCAAAGATATTTCTTTATATCTTTGCCGTTCACATACATAACAGAAGACCCTTAAACTACTTTAAGGGTCTTTTTATCTTTTTTAATCAGGTTAAAAAGTATTGTCATGTCAGCATCGAAGTATTATACTGAGGAGGGATTAAAGAAATTGCGCGAAGAATTGAGGCAATTAAAAGAAGTGGAACGGCCCAAAATATCGCAGCAAATTGCCGAAGCGCGCGATAAGGGGGACTTATCGGAAAATGCAGAGTATGATGCGGCTAAGGAAGCGCAGGGTTTGTTAGAATTAAAGATATCCAAGATGGAGGAAAGCCTGCACAACGCCCGGGTTATCGATGAGTCGAAAATGGACCATACAAAGGTGTTGCTGCTTTCAACGGTCATAATAAAAAACCTGAGAAATAATGCTTCTATGAAATACACTCTGGTGCCTGAAGAGGAGGCTGACCTGAAAAGCGGTAAAATATCTGTAAGCTCCCCTATTGCTAAAGGTTTGTTAGGCAAAAAAGTTGGAGATAAGGTAGATATTTCTGTTCCTGCCGGTACGATACCTTTTGAGGTTGTTGAGATCAGCAGATAAGCCAACTTTTAATGTACATTTCCATTCTTCCATAAGGTTTTGTATTTTTGAGTAAATAAAATCAGGACAACTATGGCAACTATTTTTACACGTATTGTTGAGGGCGAAATACCGTCATATAAGATAGCTGAAAGCAAAGACTTTTATGCATTTCTTGATATTAATCCGTTGGCGAAGGGGCATACGCTGGTTATTCCGAAAAAAGAAGTAGATTATATTTTTGATGTGGAAGACAATCTGTACAAAGAGCTCTTTCTTTTTGCAAAAAAAACAGGGAAAGCCATCGAAAGCGTTATTCCCTGCAAGCGGGTGGGAATCATAGTTTTTGGTCTGGATGTTCCGCATGCCCACATCCATCTGATACCTATCAATAAGGCATCAGACATGAGTTTTGAAAGTCCTAAGCTCTCATTGGAAAAAGAAGAATTTGAAGAAATTTCTTCGGCAATAAGAAGTGCATTCGGAAAAATGTAAAGCAGAAAGCTAATAGGCTCTTGCGCTGTTGCCTTCAATGTAGTTGATAAAAGACTGATTCACTACTTTATTCCCTCCCGGGGTGGGATAATCGCCCGTAAAATACCAATCGCCTGTATGATGGGGAATGGCTTTATGCAGGTTTTCAATACTTTGATAAATAATCTTTACATCTGCCTGTACCGTGCTTGCTTTAACAAGTTCGCTGATCTTATCTGAGATCTGCTGTGCCGTAAATGGCTCGTAAATATCTTTTACATAATTGATTATTTCTTCCTTGGGCAAATACTCCTGGGCTTTTGATTTCTTGTATACATCGTTGATTATGTGGTCCTGCTGGGTTTCTTTAAGCAGGGCAATGGCAGCTTTAAACGCAATAAAGTCATTCAACCGCGCCATATCAATACCATAACAATCCGGATACCTGATCTGGGGGGCCGAGGAGGCAATAATAATCTTTCTGGGGTGCAGTCTGTCAAGCATGGTAATAATACTCTGCTTTATTGTGGTTCCGCGCACAATGGAGTCGTCAATGACAACAATAGTGTCTTCATGTTCACTGATAATACCATAAGTTACATCATATACGTGTGCCACCAGGTCATCACGCTGAACGTCTTCTGTAATGAAAGTACGCAGTTTTACGTCCTTTACGGCAATTGCTTCAACTCTTAGTTTATTGACAAATAGTTTTTGCAGTTGCTTTTTAGACAAGTCCGATTTTGATTTGACAATTTGTTCCTGGATCATTCGTGCCCTGAAATCATGAATTTCATCAAGTAATCCCTGAAAGGCTACCGAAGCAGTATTCGGAATAAAGGAAAACACAGTATGGTTAAAATCGTAATTGATTTCCTCCAGGATGGAACCGGTCAGGTAGGCTCCCAGCCTTTTACGCTCCTGATAAATGTCTTTATCTGTTCCGCGCGAAAAGTAAATCCGTTCAAACGAACAAGCTTTTACCGGTCGCTTATCTGAAAAACCGGATACAGATACTCTTCCGTCTTTTTTTACGATAAGAGCATGTCCGGGTTCCAGTTCTTTTACGTCATTAACGGACACATTCAACGCCGTTTGAATAACCGGTCGCTCGGATGCTGCTACCACAATTTCATCGTCCATGTAATAAAAGGCTGGTCTGATTCCGTTCGGATCACGTATAATGAAAGCATCACCATGTCCGAACAAGCCACCTATCACATAACCTCCGTCCCACCGTTTAGCCGATTTTTTCAGGATTTCCAGAACATCCAGCTCTTTGATTATTTTACCTGTGGTTTCAATTTTTGAGAAGCCTTCTTCTTTAAAATGACGGTAAAGACGTTCGTTTTCTTCATCGAGGTAGTGGCCAATTTTTTCAAGAACAGTTACGGTATCGGAAGTCTCTACCGGATATTGTCCAATATCAATCAGGGTCTGAAACATTTCACTGTTGTTGGTCATGTTAAAATTTCCAGCCAGTACCAGATTTTTTGTTTTCCAGTTGTTTTCACGTACCATTGGATGGAGGCTCGAAAGGCTGTTTCCGCCAAAAGTGCCGTACCGTAAATGACCCAGGAACAGCTCGCCGGTAAATTCAGCATTCAGCTTCAGCCAGCTGGGATCGTATAACCGTTTTGTATTGTCTTTTGTTGTTTCCTGCAGCTTGTTATATATACGGTTGAACAAGTCTTTTATCGGAGAATTGTCGTTTGATCGAACCCTATTAATGTATCTGTGTCCGGGTGGCAAATCAAGTTTAACTTCTGCAATACCCGCTCCGTCCTGGCCGCGGTTGTGCTGTTTTTGCATTAAAAGATGCATTTTTTGCAGACCGTAAAAGGAGGTTCCGTATTTAGCAAGATAGTATTCTAAAGGTTTTAAAAGCCTTATTAACGCAATGCCGCATTCATGTGTCAACCGGTCGCTCATCAAAATAGCAGAATGATTACTTTTGTGTACAGACAAAAGTATTAAAAAAGATGGTTCAAATCAGATTGGCAACCGAAGAAGATAAAGAAGTTATTGCGGGTTTTCAGATAAAAATGGCACGGGAAACGGAAGATATGGAACTTAATTCAGAAACAGTACATTTAGGCGTGAAAAGTGTATTTTTGGATCCGGCAAAAGGCAAGTACATTGTTGCTGTCGATAATCAGATAATTATCGCATCCCTAATGCTGACCAGCGAATGGAGTGACTGGCGGGATAAATGGTTTTTGTGGATCCAGTCGGTATATGTTATTCCCGAAAGAAGAGGGCAGGGAGTGTTCCGTAAAATGTACACTTTTGTTCAGCAAATGATCCAGAGTGATGAGCAGATTGCCGGACTGAGACTGTACGTTGATTCGGCTAACAAACCGGCCATAGCAACATATAAGGCCATCGGAATGGATGGTGATCATTATAAACTTTTTGAATGGTATAAATAAAAACACAACACATGACAAAAACAGTGACATTATGGGCATTATCCCTTGCTTTTCCAATAATAGTAACAGCGCAAACGGTTGATAAAAGCGACTGGGAGGGGGGCTATCCGGAGGCCTGTACTTCAATTACTTTAGGTAAACTGGCAACAGCCGATGGGTCTGTGATCACTTCACATACGGACGACAGTCACAGAACAAGATCATGGATTGATATTGTTCCACCCATGAAGTATAAAAAAGGCGACGTGGTGCCGATGTACAAACGGGTTAAAAACGACACCCTGGCAATGCCGGCATATGGTCACCGAAGGATTGGAGAGGTGCCACAGGTAAAGCATACGAACGGTTACATCAATACGGCGTATCCCAGTTTAAATACGAAACAACTAGGTGTTGGCGAATCTACCTTTGGCGGCAGGGCAGAATTGCAAAGTGATGCCGGACTGATTGACTGCCAGCGGCTGTGCAAACTTATGCTGGAAAGAGAATCAACGGCACGAGGTGCCATTAAACTGGCCGGTGAGTTACTGGCTAAATACGGCTGGAATGACGCTGGAGAATGCCTCACAATTGCCGACGAGAATGAAGTCTGGCATTTTGAAGTGCTTGGACCGGGAGAAGGGAAAATCGGGGCGATATGGGCGGCCCAGCGCGTACCAGACGACCATGTGGGAGTGAATGCTAATGCAAGTACTATTAAGGAAATTAACCTGGATGACCCTGATTATTTTATGGCTTCCGATAATGTTTTTGAAGTTGCTGAAGAAAACGACTGGTGGACTCCGGAACAAGAAACTTTCCGCTTTTGTTATGCCTATGCACCCCATAGCCGTACTTCGCTGGCTGCACGTCGCCGTGAGTGGCGTGTGTTCAACTTGTTGGCTCCCTCTTTGAAACTGGACCCCAATGCCGAAAATTATCCTTTCTCGGTGAAACCCGACACGCTGGTAACACTGGAAAACCTGATGAATGTATTCCGGGACTATTATGCCGAAACACCTTTCGATATGCGTAAAACGCTTACGGTAACAGACGAAAACGGTAAGACCGTGATCTCGCCGCTGGCCAGCCCGCACATGCCGTACGATGCCAATAAGCTGTTTAAAATTAATGGCGGATGGGGATGGCTGGGCGAACGTACGATAGCGCGCTGGTATACCATGTATGCCACCATAATTCAGTTACGGGGCTGGCTGCCCGATGAAATTGGTGGCGTTGAATGGCTCGCCATGGATAATGTGTCGTCTTCCATTTACGTTCCTGTGTACAGCGGCGTTACCGATCTGCCCGACTATTATAAAACCCCGGGACGGGTAAATGGCTATACGATGAAATCGGCCTGGTGGATCTTTAACCGACTGGGAACTCTGACTGCGCAGCGCTGGGGTGATATGCACAAAGATGTAGATGATGTGTGGGTTCCGATGCAAAAGTCGTTTATCAAAGAATTACCTTCAATTGACGAGCAGGCACTGAAATTGTATGAAAAAAACCCAAAAAAAGCCAAAGATTTTATAACGGAGATTACAGCCAAAAAAGGTGTCATAGTGATGGAGCGGGCTATTGAACTGGGCGACTTTTTGTGGACTAAGTATGACGAGAAGTTCTGATTGATGCTCTCCCTGATTTGCAATCCGGAAAACTTGAATTGGGGATTACATTTCCCTGCTTGCTGGCAGGAACCCCGATCAGCAAAAGGAACGGTAGAATATTGAGAGTTATTCGTTAAAAGGTTCAGCATCAGAACGGGTTTCTTGTTCGTATTCTTCTTTGCTCAACTCAACCGAATTGCCGCAAATGGGACAATACATCAGGTATTCGGTTTTGTAAGGCACAACAGGAAGAAAGAACAGTGTGATAAAATGCCGTCTTTTCTGCAACACCCACCTCCCCGTGTTGTTGCAGCGGAAACAGTGTTTTTCTGCTTTCATCAGGTGTTTTTCACTTCTTGGGCCGGCTCCGGCAATAATAATCATCTTCTTAAATATTCAAATGTATTTCTTTACTTGTCTTTTCGGAAAGCAGAAGATTCCAGAGGTGTAAATTAGGATCCCCGGCTTGCAGGACGAATTTTTCCTTCAGTTCTTCATCTGAAGGAGGGCAGCAGGCATCCCAGGGGGCCGTCATTATTTCTTCGTAATAAGTATCTGTCCTAGTTATAATAGCTACCGATGAAGGAAGTTCTGCCGGAAATACATCATTATATCTTTTTTCTTCTGTTAGTCTGCTGCTGCTTATGAGCGCTTTGATTTGTTCATTCTCCAAGTTGTTATCCGAGAAATGTTCCGGCAACACATGACCGTTGACCAGCATGCAGGCAACAACATAAGGTAAATGGAATTGTGCCTGTACAGGATTTCGGGGGAACTTTTCATCTACAAGCTGAACAGCCCGGCCAAAAGTTTTCAGCTCGATTTCCTTTATGTCAGCTAATACAAAATTGTTTTTCCTTCTGATACGGGCCACTGCCTCAACCGCCGTATGTAACCAGCGGCAGCATGCATACGGTTTAAAATAGTTAGTGTTTATCATCCAGCCCTCCCCCATTCCTTCAAGCAATTTGTCGCAGTCAAGATCATCATGGTCATCCACAAATAAGTAAGGTCCTACAAAACCTTTTTCGGCCAAAAGGGCACTCTGCAATCCTGATTGTGTTGCCCAGACAACCCCTTCTTTCGACATGGAACCGGTACTCACATCGGTTGATCCACCCAGCATAACAGGCGACAGGATCCAGGCATTGCTCAGCGCGTGCATAGTTTGTGCTGTGTTTAGCCCAAGCAAGTAAGCTGCTGTAGCAGACGTTCCCACAGCTCCCCACCGGCCGCTTGAATAAGTGTCAATCTTATCAGGCATTCTGGCATAGCTGAAACGCGTGGCCGTTTCGTAACCGATAATGATCGACTCCAATATTTTTTCGTAGGAACAATTCAGGGACTCGCCCAGGACAAATGCCACAGGAACTACCAGGCTGGCCGGGTGCCCGACAGCTTTTCGATGCCCTTCGTCAAAATCCGTGGAACTGATAGATAAAGCATTATAAAAGACAGCACCTGGCAACGTGGTTTTTTCATTTGTTGACCATATGGTAAAGTCTCCTTTGCCAAACATCCGGTTTTTTTGCTCCATTGCGCTGTTCAAAGCATTGGTTTTAACACCACTAAACGCAACGCCGATAGTATCGGCGGCAACCCTTTTGGCCTGATATAAAGTAGTTTCATTAAAGTGATACTTACCGGCCTGAATAAATTCGGCGAATTTGTATAAGACAGGTGCTTTTTGCTGCAGATGATTCATACGTTAAAAGTACGAAGTTTTGAAATTCGGACTATCTTTGAATGCTTTAAATAAGTCGTTATATGACAAAGAAGATTCCGCACACTTATGTAATTATTTTTTCCATCATCATTTTGGCTGCTGTTATGACGTGGTTTATTCCGGGTGGTGAATATGCACGGCAAAAAGTAATGGTCAACGGTGTGGAACGTACTGTAATTGAAAAAGGCTCGTTTCATTACGTTGACAGCGAAAGACAAACCTGGCAGATATTCACCGCTTTTTTCAAAGGCTTTGAAAGACAGGCGGGCATCATTGTTTTTATCATTATGATCGGTGGTGCTTTCTGGATCGTGAACAGCAGCAAAGCCATTGATATAGGCATTCTTTCGTTTTTAAAACAGGCACAAAAACTGGAAAAAAATAAATTTTTAAAGAAAGTAGGAGTGCACAACCTCATCATTACTCTGGTGATGCTTGTCTTCAGCATCTTTGGTGCTGTATTTGGCATGAGCGAAGAGACCATTGCTTTCATCATTATTCTGGTTCCATTGGCCATTTCCATGGGCTACGATTCCATCGTAGGTGTGAGTATGGTTTTTGTTGCAGCCGGTTTGGGTTTTGCCGGAGCGGTGTTGAACCCGTTTACTATTGGTATTGCCCAGGGAATTGCCGACCTTCCTCTATTCTCAGGTTTTGGTTACCGGCTATTCAGCTGGTTTGTGTTAAACATCTTCGGGATAACTTGGATACTCAGATATGCAGCTAAGGTGAAGAGAAATCCAAAATCTTCTGTTGTATATGAAAATGATAAGCATTGGCGCGAACGGGGAGCAGTAAATGAAGAAACCGTTGCGTATCATACGCCAGCTGTTGCCTGGTTTGTGTTTCTGTTTATTTCTGTTGGGTTAATCATTTTTTCAGTAATTTATCCCATGACTCACATGAAAATAGGTAATACATCCGAAGTGCTTCCGATGGTCCCTGTGGCTACGGCTTTGTTTGTCGTATTTTCCATTCTGTCACTACGCAAATCAGTTCACTTTTTTATACTGAACTTGCTGGTATTTACCATCGTTTTCCTAATCGTTGGGGTGATGGGTTACGCCTGGTATATTGAAGAAATTGCCGGTTTGTTTTTTGCCATGGGAATATTTTCGGGAATTGCGATGAATTATGACGGAAACAAAATTACCAAAGAGTTTTTGGAGGGAGCAAGAGATATATTGTCGGCGGCATTGGTTGTGGGTCTTGCAGGGGGTATTTTGATGATTCTGGAAGACGGAAAGATCATTGACACTATTCTGCACGGTGTGTCTACTTCGATGAAGGGGATGGGTAAATTGGGAACCGTCAGTGTGATGTATGTGATACAGACATTTATCAATATAATTATTCCATCGGGATCAGCGAAAGCAGCACTTACTATGCCAGTGATGGCGCCATTTTCTGACCTCGTCAACTTGTCAAGACAGGCAACAGTGATGGCCTTTCAGTTTGGCGATGGCTTCACAAATATGATCACGCCCACTTCAGGTGTGTTGATTGGTGTACTGGGTGTTGCCCATATCCCTTACGATAAATGGGTGAAATGGATTGCTCCGTTTATGCTGGCACTTATTATTATTGGATGGCTCTTGCTGATACCAACTGTGACGATGCAGCTGGACGGGTTTTAGCAGATTATTTAGCTCCTAGACAGATGTCCAGTCCCATTGCCCGTTGAATTAACGGATGACCTTTGGGCACCAAACGAACTTTATCTCCTACTTCTTTTAACGGAATATCAGATATATGATCTCCTTTCCGGGTAACCATTTTACCATAGTCTTCTTTGGCGATCAGTTCCACAGCATGCGCTCCAAAGCTGGTGGCCAGCAACCGGTCATATGGTGACGGACTCCCTCCGCGCTGAATGTATCCGAGGATTGTTTTCCGGGTTTCGATACCGGTCCCTTTTTCAATCTGCTCGGCAATATAGGAGGCAGCCGAATCTTGCTTGTGTTTTTTAATTCCTTCGGCAACTACCACGATAGAATAGGGCTTCTTCCGGTTAGCTCTCTCCAGCAAGTATTCGTTTACCCGCTTCATGCTGTATTCAAGTTCTGGAATTAAAATAACATCACCACCGCCTGCCATACCTGCATAAAGAGTAAGCCATCCGGCATGATGCCCCATCACTTCAATAACCATAATGCGTTTGTGGGAGTTGGCTGTTGAGTGTAGTCGGTCGATGGCATCGGTGGCGATCCAAAGGGCTGAATCGAAGCCGAAAGTTTCATCTGTCCCCCAAACATCGTTATCAATGGTTTTGGGTATTCCAATGATGTTCAACCCATGTTCCACAAGCCCGGTAGCAGTTCTTTGCGTGCCGTTTCCGCCAATACAAACCAAACAATCCAGGCCCAGTTCGTCATAATGCTCTTTGATCAGTTTGGGTTTATCGATGGATAAATGACCGGTTTTTTTAAACGGTTTTTCCCTCGAAGTGCCAAGTATGGTCCCACCAACGGTAAGTATGCCGGAAAGCATTTTTTCTTCAAGTGGGATGTAATCTTTGTTGATCAGTCCTAAAAAACCGGAAGAAATACCGATTACTTCCATGTTGTATTTAACGATGGCCGTTTTTCCAACGCCCCTTATGGCGGCATTCAATCCGGGGCAATCACCACCGGCTGTCAGGATGCCTATTCGTTTTGGTTTTTTGGTCATGGGATAAATATTTAATAGTTTTGTCAATCATTCATTACACTTTCAGTTTCTCCCCTTCTGTCTTTGCAATCACCACGGCGCCGCAACTGTCGCTCCATACATTGGTAGCTGTGCGGAACATATCAAGAATCCGGTCAACGGCAAGAACAAGTCCTACACCTTCCAGCGGAAGTCCGACAGCAGTTAGTATGACGGTGATCATTACCAGCCCGGCCATTGGTATGGCAGCTGCGCCAATAGAGGCCAGCAAAGCAGTAAGTACAATGATGAGTTGTTGCAGGAAACTCAGATCAATCCCATAAGCCTGGGCGATAAAAATAGCGGCAACACATTCATAAAGGGCTGTTCCGTCCATGTTGACTGTGGCGCCAAGGGGCAAGGTAAAACTGCTTATTTTGTTCGATACGCCCGAATTTTCTTCCACAGCATGCATGGTCAACGGCAATGTAGCTCCTGACGATGAGGTGGAAAAGGCAGTTAACAGTGGTGTAGTCATATTTTTGAAATGTTTCAGCGGATTGGCTTTTCCGATGAATTTAACGATCAACGGTAACGTAATCGTTGCGTGAACGGCCAGTGCCAGGATGACGGTTAGCATATACAAGCCCATACTGGAAACCAAACCGACCAGATCGTCCTGATCGGCAACGGTTTTAGCCACAATTCCAAAAATGCCCAAAGGAGTGAACCTGATGACAAACAGCGTTATTTTCATCATCACTTCAAAAATCGATTTAAAAAAGTCCTGCAAAACCTGCCGGTGTTTTTGAGCAACTTTAGTGATGAAAAAACCAAAAAGCAGAGCAAAAAAGATAATGGAAAGCATCTCGTTATTCACCATGGCCCTGAATATATTGTCAGGGACAATACCTGTGATGATCTCAGTGAATGATTTCTGTTTTTCGACAAGCCCTTCTACCTGCTGCACAAATTGAATGTTGGCACCTACTCCAGGTTTAAAGATGTTTACCAACACTTGCCCGGTAACAATCGCAAATAAACTGGTGATTACATAATACAGCATAGTTTTAAGTCCAAGCCGTCCCAGGTTGCTTCCCGAACCAATACTGGTAATCCCCGAAATAAGTGAGGACAAGATCAGCGGGATGATCAACATTTTTAATGCACGAATAAACAGATTACCCATCCAGCTGATATAAGATACCGCGGGGTTGTAATAAGATGCTTTGAGAATGGCAGCTTTGTAAGGCGCTGTTTCTTTTTCAGGCAGCCTGTCCAGATCGCTTAAAAATTCCGATAGTGTGTTGTATTGCCTTCCTTCCAGTACCGTTAGTTCCTTCTGAACTGTTGGCGGCACATGATTTCTGGTTAATAGTGTATATGATTTTTCATTTATCTGGTACGAAGTGGGGAAGCTGAGTCCATACAGGATAGCAGCAATCAAAGCAAACAGGATTTGCCAGTGTAAGGCAATTTTCCGCATAATTTCACTTGTTGAGTAAGAACCAAAAGTAGGAAAAATATGAGTGTGGGCCGTCTGCTGGCGTCAAATACCTGCTGATTGTTGACTGTCTTTTCAAGTTCGTTATCTTTGTAAAACTTCGGACGAGAAGAATTTATGCAACCATATCTCATTTTCACATATCCGCCATGAAATATCTGACAATCACATTAATCCTTATTTTGTTCTCCTCTCATTCTTTTGCGCAATATCAGAATATATTGATAAGTGATGAACACCATCCTAACGAGCCGTCCATTATAATTAATCCGAAAAACCCTGACAGGTTAGTAGCAGGTTCTAATTTGAGAAGTTATTACATCTCGGAAGACGGCGGTTATAGCTGGGACAGAGGCGAGCTTGTTTCGGAAGAACACGGAGTTTGGGGTGACCCTGCGATTATTGTAGATACAGCAGGCAGCTTTTATTTTTTTCATCTATCGGATCCAGTGGTTGGCAACTGGATTGACCGGATCGTTTGCCAGAAATATGATTTCGAAAATAGTACATGGAACGACGGAACCTATATGGGCTTGAACGGAACAAAAGCCCAGGATAAAGAATGGGCGGTTGTTGACAGTGTCACCAACACTATATATGTTACATGGACACAGTTTGATGAATACGGCACGTCTGACGCGTCAAAATACAGCAACATATTATTCAGTAAATCAACCGATGCAGGCGCAACCTGGTCGGATGCTGTGCAGATAAATGAACTGTCAGGAGATTGTATTGACAGCGACAATACCGTGGAAGGAGCGGTGCCGGCGGTTGGTCTGGATGGTGAAATATATGTTGCCTGGTCGGGACCGGGAGGTATTGTGTTTGATCGTTCACTGAACGGAGGAGAAACCTGGCTTGATGAGGATGTTTTTGTTTCCCATCAGCCCGGCGGGTGGGATTATAACATACCGGGAATAAATCGCTGCAACGGCCTTCCGGTAACCTGCTGTGATCTAAGCCGCTCTACATTCCGAGGAACAATCTATGTAAACTGGACCGATCAAAGAAACGGAACGGATGATACAGATGTATGGATAGCCAAATCGACAGATGGCGGTAACACATGGTCGGATCCTTTGCGTGTGAATGATGACCCTCCCGGAAAACAGCAGTTCCTCAGTTGGATGACCATTGACGGAGCTAATGGAAATATCTATATTGTTTTTTACGACAGAAGAAATTATGAAGATAGAAATACGGATGTTTATGTAGCAGGCTCAACAGACGGCGGAGAAACATTCGAAAATATCCAAATCAGCGAATCGCCTTTTTATCCTTCAACCAATGCATTTTTTGGTGATTATACGAATATAACTTCTTACAACGATCAGGTAAGACCTATCTGGACGAGGTTGCAAAACGGGAATTTATCCATGTGGACAGCTATAATGGATGTTACCGTCGGTATGGAAGAGGTAGTTGAAAGCATCCCATTCACGCTCCAACAAAACTATCCGAATCCGTTCAGGGAAACCACATATCTTTCCTATAAAGTGATGAAGCAATCTGAGATCACCTTAATTGTTTTCGATATGTTTGGAAGACAGGTAGCTGTTCTTAAACAGCAGGTCGCCGCATCGCCAGGTAAATTTGTTGAAATGTTCGACCCCAGACAATACGGTTTATCTCCCGGCGTTTATTATTTTATGCTCAGCAGCAACGGGAGTGTAGAAAAACGCCAGATGATCTTTGTTGAATAAAGTGGTTGATAATTCGCAAGTTTTCACTAACGCTGACGGGCTTAATTTTATATTTTTGTTATTGATAATACCAGTCCTCACTATATGAATGAAGAACGGATAGAACTATTACAACGCATCCGGAGTATTGCCAATGAGAAAGGGATAAGCGAGATCACTTTGGAAAAGTTGCGCCAAAATGATAAGATTCCGAAGGGTGTTTTGGGAAAATATTATACCAGAGAAGGTGATCTGGTTAAAGATATGCTTGCCGAGGAGCGAAAGAAGTTTGAAGACATCTTCATTGACCATGATTTTGAAGGGTATTATGATGCTATTGATATTCTGTTTACCGTAAGTAAAGAAATGGCAGGAAAATTTTACCACCTGAGTCCTTCGGTTACCAATGAGTGGAAAGATGTTTACCCGAAAATCTATCAGGATCATATCGACAAGAGGGTTGACTTCATCTACATGAAGATTAACGTAAATATTCAAAAAGGCATTATTAGTGGTCTTTACCGGAATGATGTAAGTACCGAACTTGTAGCCAGAAGATACATCAGCCGTTTGCTGGATCTACATAATCCTGACAATTTCCCCCCCGAAGAATTTTCATTTGTCCAGCTGTTTACACAGATGTTTGAGAGTTTTATAAAAAGTATTGCCACCGAGAAAGGGTTGGAATATTACGAAAAAAAGAAAAAATCGTTCAAATTGCTTTCTTAGTATTTCAGGAGTTTTCGCACAAGCGTATTCGCATTCTTATCGGATATGCATACGACATACATGCCGGCTTTTAAATGCTGTATGGAACGTACTACATGGTTTTCACCTCTGTTTAAAAAGATTGACTCCTTCATTACAGGTTCACCTAATACGTTGTAAATGCAAATTTCCATAACGGACTGCTCTTTGGCCCATAACCTGACATCAAAACTATTGCCAGCCGGATTCACCATTTTGACAACTTCAAACAAACCATCAAGCTCATTTAATCCTAAGGTTTTTTCAACGGCCAGTTTCATCATTATCGGTAAGTGATCCGAATTATAAGCAATAGCATTTAGAACATCTGGTGGAACTGAGGTATTGGCGGGAGAAGCATTGACAGCTTTGTTGAAATGCTGCCCGTCCTGTCCTACGGTCCGATATGATTGGCTGACATAGCTTACATCTTTAGTGCTGTTCTTGATGCTGTTCGAAATCAAAATGAAATCAAAGCGGTCATCCATCCCCCCGGTTGACGCACAGCCGTTGGAAGTACTGTGTGTTGACTGGGTATGGTAATAGCTGTAATAGCTGTTGTTGTGCCAATTTCCGTATTGGTCAACGGGGTCGTTAAAACGAAGATCTGGATTGGAATAAAATAAAAACTGCTGGTAAGCATCTTCATTGTTTGAATACACGTTGAAATCACCCATCATTAAATAATTATCATCATCGTTTAAATTATTTAAAAAATCCATAGTGTTTTCTGCCATTATTTTTCGCTTGTTTTCATTGTCAGAACCTGAACTGGCTTTTAAATGAGCTACAACACAGATAATAAATGCTGTGTCGCCCTGCGGCAGATCATCCGACCTGTAATAAAGTTTATACACATCCACATCGCGAATATAGCTCTGAGCAATGTAATGAGAATGCAGCACAAGTTTGTCTTTGTTGTAGTACAGCATGTTTACAAGGTACGAGTTGGCTACTTTTATAAAATTAGCTTTCCTATAATAGGAAACCCCATCGGTGTTCAGTACCTGGTCCAGTAAATGCTGGTGAATGGTTTCAGATTTGGAAATTTCATTAACGGAAAAAATATCCGGATGGAGATAATTAATGATTGTTTTCAGATAGTTATCTTTTTCATTGATGTTGTTGTTTGCTGTGGTGCAATAACTCGTATAATTTCCGTAATTCAGCAGATTATACTGTACCACGGTCAATGTATCCTGCCCTTTGAGGAGGAGAGCTGATAAAACAAAAACAGAACTAAACAGGAGATATCTCATAATTGTGAAATTTCACAAATGTACTAATTGCAGGAAAGAAACCGGAAATCTTTAGCTCCTTGTTTCAATAAGCAGTTCCAGCATCTGGATGCCAGCACTGGCGATAACAGTTCCCGGGCCGAAAATTGCCACCACGCCTGCATCATACAAGAACTGATAATCCTGTGGAGGAATGACTCCGCCAACAATCACCATGATGTCTTTGCGGCCTAGTTTTTTCAGCTCTTCAATCACCTGGGGAACCAGAGTTTTATGTCCGGCTGCCAGACTTGACACGCCCAATACATGCACATCGTTTTCAACAGCCTGGCGGGCAGCTTCGGCAGGAGTCTGGAAAAGAGGGCCTATATCTACATCAAACCCGATGTCGGCATAACCCGTAGCTACTACTTTAGCACCCCTGTCGTGTCCGTCCTGTCCCATTTTTGCGATCATAATACGTGGGCGGCGACCTTCCATCTCGGCAAATTTATCAGCCAGCCGGCGCGCTTTCTTAAAAGATTCCTGCTGTCCTGCTTCGGCAGAGTAAACGCCTGAAATAGATCTGATAACCGCTTTGTAACGTCCGAATACTTTCTCACAGGCATAAGATATTTCACCAAGGGTTGCCCGTTTTTTAGCAGCATCTACCGACAGTGCCAGCAAATTTCCCTGCCCTGTTTTACAGGCTTCGGTTAGGGCTTCAAGGCTTTTTTGCACCTCTTTTTCGTCTCTTTCTGCCCGCAGTTTTGCCAGACGCTTCAACTGGGCTTCCCGAACAGCTGTGTTGTCCACTTCGAGGGTGTCCATAGGAGCTTCTTTTTCAAGGCGGTATTTGTTTACACCTACGATAATATCTTTGTGTGAGTCGATACGTGCCTGTTTGCGGGCAGCAGCCTCTTCAATGCGCATCTTCGGCAAGCCTGTTTCAATAGCTTTCGACATACCGCCCATTTCTTCAATTTCCATAATGTGTTCCCAAGCTTTATGTGCCAGCTCGTGGGTTAGTTTTTCTACATAATATGAGCCGGCCCACGGGTCAACGGAGTGGCAAATATTTGTTTCTTCCTGAAGATAAATTTGTGTGTTTCGCGCAATTCGTGCTGAAAAATCTGTAGGCAGGGCAATGGCCTCATCCAACGCATTGGTATGCAATGATTGTGTATGACCCAATGCAGCTCCCATAGCTTCGATACAGGTGCGTGCTACATTGTTAAACGGATCCTGTTCCGTCAGGCTCCAGCCAGAAGTTTGTGTGTGCGTCCGTAAAACCATTGATTTAGGATTTTTAGGATCGAACTGCTTTACGATCTTAGCCCAAAGCATACGGGCGGCCCGCAATTTGGCAATTTCCATAAAATGGTTCATGCCCAGTCCCCAGAAAAAAGACAAACGGGGGGCGAACTCATCAATCTTCAATCCCGCTTCAATGCCCGTACGGATATAATCCAACCCATCAGCCAGCGTATAGGCCAACTCAATATCTGCTGTGGCTCCGGCTTCCTGGATGTGGTACCCCGAAATGGAAATGGAGTTGAATTTCGGCATGTATTGCGAAGTGTATTCGAAAATATCGGCAATAATCTTCATGGATGGAGCCGGTGGGTAAATGTAGGTATTCCGCACCATGAATTCTTTTAGAATATCGTTTTGGATAGTGCCTGCCAATTCTTCCGGTTTGGCACCTTGTTCAAGAGCGGTAACGATATAGAAAGCGAGTATAGGAAGTACTGCGCCATTCATTGTCATAGAAACAGAGATTTTGTTCAACGGAATTTCATCGAACAGTATCTTCATGTCGAGGATGGAATCAATGGCAACACCGGCTTTTCCGATATCGCCTACCACGCGTTCATGGTCCGAGTCGTAACCGCGGTGTGTAGCCAGGTCGAAAGCAACAGATAATCCTTTTTGCCCTGCCGCCAGATTACGGCGGTAAAAAGCATTTGATTCTTCTGCTGTTGAAAATCCGGCATATTGCCTGATCGTCCAGGGCCTGGTAACATACATGGTGGAGTAAGGTCCCCTCAAAAAAGGCGGCAGGCCGGCAGCATAGTGCAGGTGTTCCATGCTTTGCAACACATCATCGGTGTAGACAGGCTGTATTTCAATATGTTCCGGTGTTTTCCATTCGGGAATAATATGATTTTGTTCCATCCATTCTCCGGAAGTAACAGGGCTGTCAGGGTTTCTGAAAATATCTATGATCTTGAAATTCGGTTTCACGATTCGCTTTTTTTTTAAAGTTAAATGATCCCTAATATTTGCTGATAATTCTTCAGGTCTTCCTGCACATTTGACCGGATATGGATAAAATGTTCCATGCCCTTTGCCCGGAATTGCTCCACCAGGTCTTGTGGGTAACCAGCTAACACCACAACAGCATCTTCTTTTAGTGCCTTATACACGGGCAGCGTGATGTCGGCATATTCTTCGTCCGAACTGCAAAGGACCACAATATCTGGTTTGGCTTTTTTAGCAGCATTAACTCCTTCTTCGACAGAAGAAAACCCGGGATTGTCGGTAATTTCAAATCCGGCTACACCGAAAAAGTTACTGGCGAACTGCGAACGGGCACGTCGCATGGCCATATTTCCGTAGGCAAACATCCACACAACGGGTCGCTTCTTGCTAGCTGAATAAGCATCAGTTTTCAGCCTGATTTCTTCGAAAGCTTCGGCGCCACGGCAAGGAATAAGTAATTCCAGATCATTTCCTGCAACAGGTCGTGCTTGCAGTATATGGTCAGCCGTATCTGAATGTTCCGAAATATTCGGGTACTGGTTGGTTCCGAGCAACGACATCTTCCGCAGGGCGATGTCCCTGTTTTTCTTTTCCGCCTCATTACGTACTCGCTCCTGAATAAATCCGTGTTTAAATGCTTCAAGGTATCCGCCTTTTTCGTCCACTTGCAGGAAGAGTTCCCAGGCTTTTTCTATCAGTTTTGTTGTCAGTTCTTCGATATAATAAGAACCGGAGGCCGGGTCGGCCACTTTGTCAAAAAAGGATTCTTTTTTTAAGATAAGTTGCTGGTTGCGGGCAATGCGTTCCGAAAATTCTTCAGGCTTTTCAAATACTTCATTGAAAGATAACACACTTAGCGAGTCAACGCCTCCAAGAGCGGCTGACATGGTTTCTGTCGTGGTTCTCAGCATGTTCACATATGGATCGTACAGTGTTTTGTTCCATTTGGCATTAGAACAATGAATGAATGTTTTAGTTTTATCGGCACGACTTACGCCATAAGCATTTACTATTTTCGACCATAGAAAGCGGAAAGCCCTGAATTTGGCAATTTCCATGAAATAGTCAGATCCCACAGAAAAATGAAACCGGATGCGTGGTGCCACATCGTCAATATCATGACCGTTTTCAGTTAAATAAGTCAGGTAATCCGTGGCCATTGCCAGGGAGAATGCCAACTCGCTGACAATTCCGGCACCTGAATTCTTAAAAACAGTTCCGTTCACGGTAAGCAGCTGAAAGTTGGGCAGAAGCCCTCCGGCAATAAAGACCTTGCTTATTGTCCTGAAATCTTCTTTTTCCAAAATGTAAAATTTTCCTGTTGTACTGTACCTGCTTAGCGGACAAAACTCCAGCGATCCTTTTACCTTGTCCAGATCGCGGTTGTATTTTTTAACAAGATGGTCAATAACCTGAATGACAGTGTAAGGATCATCACAGGAAAAGTTCAGTTCCATTACATCAGCTCGGATATTGTTTAGCAGGTGTTCCACTTCTTCTTCATCGGGAACATGACCGTTGGTATAAATAATGCCGAGCGAGTCAACGCCTTTCATCCGTATATCAAGCAGTTTGGCATTTGTCTTGTCGAGATCTTCCACAAGTATATCCTGCCTTACAAGCCACTGGTTGCCTTTTGCATTATTGCCCCTCACGTAAGGAAAGTTGCCGGGTAACACCTTATGGTGCGGAACCTTTGTAAGGTCTTCTTCGCGGTAGAAGGGTTGTACATCAAACCCTTCGTCAGTCTTCCAGACGAGTTTTTTATCATAGTCGGCTCCTTTCAGGTCCTTGATAATTTTCTCTGTCCACTCCTTGGTAGATACAGGTGAAAAATCAGTAAAAAGCTTTTCTTTTTCCATATGTTATGTTGCTTCTGATGCGGTTTATGACCAGGCAGCAAAATTACTTTAAAAAATAGTATGTAAAAACATTGTGTTAAATAATTAACAATATTTTTGGGAAACCGATAACACGTTTTATTATCCAAAATAATATGATCCTGCCAACAACTACAATTCTGGTTTTAAATGAAGAATCCTGTTAGCCGGAAGCTTGTTTTTATTCATTTCCTGTATTTTATACTTGCTCTGAACAAACATCTCAGCCTGATCGGCATAGTGTGGGCTCATCACATTTCCTGATTGGCCTGTAGGAATGACTGACAGAGCCTTTTCGGGTCGTGCAAAGTCTACCAATAGGCGCATGGCAGGACCCGAAAAAACGACGTAGGGTCCGTGTCCGCTGTAATTAAATGCTTCTTTATCCACCACTTCGTTCCCTCCGTTTTTTGCAAACGGGCCTACGTTGAAAATTTTATCAAAAGGCTCTTTGCGTCCGATCGGGTGTATATGCGTAAGTGTGTGCAGCTTACCCCATCGCCAGTTATTCATTGTGCCGAGGTTATGCGTCAGGTCATCCAGTGCCTGCTGCAGTCCTTCTGCAAAAATCTGGTCGCGGGTTTCTTTTTCTGCCGTATTTATGTTGTCCCACCAGGGAGAATTCTCGTTAAAAAATAAAGTCTCCAGTGCAGATCTCACCGTCATAGAACTTACGGTCTTTTCAAACTGATCACTGCCGAGCTCGTCTTTCATTGTTAACTTCAGTATATGATAAATCATACTTGTATAAACGGTTGCTCCGCAATTGCTAACTGTGTACTTTCCGTCCCAGTTCTCAAGGGTATCTAATGCCTTCCGGTAAACAGGTCCGTTGGTATCGATATATTCTTTGTTAACAGAACTTAAAACGAGATCCGTAATTCTGACATCTCTCTCAGAAGTGACATCGTTCTGTATCATTACCATTCCTTCAAGCGTCCATTTTGCCTGACTGTCGGCCAGCTCCCTGATACGCCGGGCACGGTAACCGGGGTAATAATAGCCCGGATATAAAATACCGTCCACTCTGTGGGGTGCATTGTTGGATGTACCGATGAAACCATCTCCAGGGTTGATCAGTTTCGGGTTTTTATCAAAAGAGTAAAAACTATGGATCATTGTTGTGCTGTTGGAGCCATCCAGAATAAGTTGGGAATTAACAGCAGGATCATGTATGGGGATCTTACCGGCCGCCCACCATGCAATATTGTCTTCCGAGTCGCCGTACACAATATTCAGTCCGATAATGTCAACAAGAGATACAGCCTGCTCAAAAGCTTTGATATTCTGCGCATTGTTTATGTCATACAAAGCCTGCAAAGAGGTTGTGTTTATATGGTGAAGGGCCCACCAAAAACTAATGGGGGTATTTTCTGTTTCTGTGACTTCTTTGAAAGCCTGATTAAGTACCGGACCGTGGATTGTCTTTTTTAAATGATAGACAACGTCTTCACTGTCTTTAACTTTGACATGATAAGTTTCATCTTTAAAATCTTTCCATGAACCCGCATAGAGGTATTGATCAGGATTGTCGGGATTAACTTTTTCACTGTATAAGTCCATGTTATCGAACGGGAAAATGGTCAGTCCCCATCCAAAATAATGATTGTGTCCGATAAGGGCAAAGGGCACACCGGCCAGATAAAAACCGAACATTTCGAATCCGGGGTAATTCAGGTGAGCCTCGAACCAGACGGAAGGTTGTGAGTACGCAATGTGTGTATCGTTAGCAAGCAGTACTTTTCCGCTTTTCGAACGGTCGGCATTCATCACCCAATTGTTTGATCCCTCCCAGATCGGAACGGGTAGGTAGTCCTGCAACTCGCCGGAAAGATCATTCAGAAAAGAAAGTTTTCCCATCGTGTCGTACAAGCGGGCGTTGCTGAGCGAATCAACCTGCAAGTCTATTAAATATCGATCACCTAACTTATGATAAATGTAAGTGGTCATAGGCTCAAGTTTCAAGGCTGATGTAAAGGAAAGAGACATGTACCCGATAGCAGTATAAATATCTTCAGGAGTAAAGTGTTCCGGTTTGAAGTCGATCAGTGTAAATTCAATCGGGAGATTGTCTTCATCAATAAAGGTGTTGACCCCATCAAGATAAGCCAAAGCCTGTTTTTTAAATTCCGCATCGGAATTTTGAAAAACTCTCTGCGCATTTTCTACGGCTGTTTTCCGGATGGAAAGTGTCAGCATCTTTTTATCTGTCGGCACTAAGGTTTCACCGAGGATTTCCGAAAGCTTGCCACTGGTTGCTCTTCGTATCATCTCCATCTGAAAAAGCCGTTCCTGTGCCTGTGCATAGCCAAGGGCAAAATAAGCATCGTGGGCATTTTGCGCATAGATGTGAGGTACACCGAAATTATCGTAGATAATGTCGGTTGGCTGGTTTAATCCTTGCAATTCAACCTGCCCCGAATAGACGGGTGCTGTACTTTTCAACCAGAACCAGGCAATTACCATTACAACCACAATTACGAGCAGCAGGCCTGCCAGAATTTTTAAAAACAGTTTCATTTGTCTTAGTATTTTAGTTTACAATATCCATTTCATCCACCAGATAACCCGCTCCTGCAAATTTATCAACGATAAAGAGGAAATAACGAATATCAAGCGAAATATTACGACACACTTGCGGGTCGTACATCAGGTCGCTCATCGTGCCTTCCCAACAGCGGTCGAAATTCACCCCTACAAGTTCACCATCGGAATTCAGAACCGGGCTGCCTGAATTGCCGCCTGTGGTATGGTTGCTGGCCACAAAACATACGTGTATGGAACCGTCTTCATCGGCATAATCACCGTAATCTTTGTTTTGATACAATTCTTTCAGTTTGTCTTCCACCACGTAATCATAAATAGCCGGATCTTCTTTCTCCATAATACCTTTCAATGTAGTGTAAGGTTTATAATATACGGCATCTTTCGGGTTGTAGCCGTCTATCATTCCGTAAGTAACCCTCAGCGTGAAGTTGGCATCAGGGTAAAACCGTTTATCAGGCGCCATTTCCATCTGTGCCTTCATATAAATGCGTTGCAAACTGTCGAGTTTCCGGTTGATGCCGTTCATGCCAGGCTGGATCCTGTAAACGTATAAATTTTTAAGGTCGGAAGCCATTTGAAAAGCAGGATCTTTTTCTAGTTTTTTGTAGTGCTTCGGCTGATAAGCATTCAGATACTCATTCAGTGACTGCTCATTATCAAACATGGACTTTCCGAAAACATATTGTGTGTAGGCTGCATAATCGTTTTTATATTTGTTGTGGATGGTATTAAAAAACGCAGGCTTGTATTCAGGTGCAAGGTTCTCATCATACAGTTTCAGCAGGGCGACCATCACTTCTTTGTCAATGGGGGAATAATAATCTTTGAAAAACCCGTCAGTTTTGTTTTTTAGTTTTGTTATCTCTTCACTGATAGCTTCTTCATTCAACCCATTTGCCTGGCTTAGTTCGGTAAGATGTGAAAAATATCGGGCAAAATTAACCAGTTCTATGCCCAACCCAGCCTCACGTAAATAATCGAAAGCCAGCGACAAAGGTTCCAGTTGACTGTAGGCCGACTGGAAGGCTGGTAACAGTCCGCCATACTTTTCTTCGAGTTCCGGAGAACTTACGGCCCATGCCAGAAATTCATTTTCATATGCTTCTTTTTTCTCAATACCACGCATACGTTGAATACCAGCACTTTCGCCGATCATCTTCTTCCAGTAGTTGGCTACACGGGCATCTTTGGAAGCATACTGGATACGAACTCCAGGGTTGTTTACAGTGTGTTCATTAAAAATATCAAGGCGGGTCTGGCGTAGCTTTATTTTGTGTGGGTTGCCCGATTCTGTGATCATTTTTACAGCACAGGAAGGCAGATATTCGTTGGTACGTGCCGGGTAGCCGAAAACAAAGGTAAAATCGTCTTCATCAACACCCTTGATGGAAATCGGCAAATGATATTTAGGCTGATAGGGGATGTTTTCTTTCGAATACTCTGCCGGCTTGCCGCTTTTGTCGGTGTAGATGCGAAAGACAGAAAAATCGCCCGTATGGCGAGGCCACATCCAGTTGTCGGTATCACCACCGAATTTGCCAATATCGGAAGGAGGAGCTCCTACCAACCGGATATCCTTAAACGTTTCGGTAATGATCATATAATAGGCATTCCCTTTGAAAAACGGTTTGATAACAGCCTGGTAATCCGAATCTTTTTCAAATTCTTCAATAAGCTTATCACTGTTCTCTTTAATTTTAGCTGATCTTTCGGCTTCGGTCATGCTATCGTTTACATCTTCAAGTACTTTGGCGGTTACTTCTTCCATGCGAACCATCAGTGTAACGGAAAGCCCCGGGTTTGCGAGTTCTTCTTCCTTATTCATCGCCCAAAAACCATCGGTCAGGTAATCATGCTCAATACTGCTATGGCGCTGGATGGCTCCATAACCACAATGATGGTTTGTAAGCAGCAGCCCCTGATCAGAAATGATTTCGGCGGTGCAACCACGGCCGAAGAGCACGATGGCATCTTTCAGGCTGGAATGATTGATGGAATAAATGTCTTCGGCCGTAATGTTCATCCCCATTTCCTGCATCTCTTTTTCGTTGAGTTGCTGCAGCAACATGGGTATCCACATACCTTCGCCGGCAAACAGGGATAAGCGGAATAATAATGGAATAAGAAGAAAGAATAATGACTTTTTCATAATATTTTTTTTAAGAAGATAAAAAACCAAAGATATTGAAAATATGATGTTGTTGGTGTCTTCACCAAACGCAAGGAATTAAAGTGCGATGGTAAAACAGAGTTGTTCGTTTGGACCCCAACAATAGAATGAAGTTTAAAAATAAATATGATCAATTTTTATATCCAATTTGTCTTCAAACCTTATCATCGCATTGATTAGGCGGGCTTTTTGAAAATGCTTAAGATCTTCCGGTCGAATATCTGCTACCTGTATGAGTTCTCTGTCTAACAGGCTTGCGCGCTGGACACCATTCAGAAGCGGATGAGTAGGTGTAAGCCACTCTTTTCCGTTGTAAAAAAGTATATTGGCATAGGATGTATCAGTTATGAATCCCTGCTTAACGATCAAGATATCATCACAATTGGCTTTTTGTGCGAAAAGTTCATTTAAGGGGGAACGGTCATTGTATTTAAAGGCATAATCAATCTGATCATCATGTGCAATTTTGAGTGAGTTGATGGAAGGCTGTTTGTAAGGAATAAATTCAATTGTTTGAATTTCCTTAACATATTTAATTCTGCACTTATGGGGTTTGCTTTGTTTTTTATGTAAAGACTGCAGATCTGCGGTTTTTTGCGGCCGGATTGCAAATCCGGCCGAGCTCAGATGGGCATTAATAATCTCAGCCAGATTCAGTCGATCGCTGCACCGGAACAGTATTTTCCGAGCGTGGTTCATCCGCTCCTGGTGATACATCAGATTATAGATATGACCGTTTTCGATGCGTATGGTTTCAAGCAACAGGCACATAAATTTTGTCTTTTAGTTCTTCATATTCTTCGGCACAAAAGCTTTGCGAAGTGATACCGCCACCGCTTTTATAGATCAGTCCTTCTTCCGTTTTTTCGATATAACGAATCATGACACCACTGTCGATATTTTTCCCATCGAAGATGCCGAAAATACCTGTAAAATACCCCCGATTGTACTGCTCGGCCTCTTTAATAACTTCCAGTGTTTTAGCTTTTGGAGCTCCCGATATGGAGCCTGCCGGCAATAAAGTAAAAAGAATGTCCCCAAGATGTTCGTGATAATCTTTCGGCAGTACGCCGGTGACTTCCGAACTCATCTGCAGCAGGGCCCTTCGGTTTGTTTCGATTCGTTCGATATATTGAAATCGGGCTACCCCCACTTTTTTAGCCACCATGCTCAGGTCGTTGCGAATGAGATCGACGATCGTGTAATGTTCAGCCACTTCCTTTCTGCTGTTGCGGAGTTTGTTTTCTGCATCGGGAATATGGGCATCGATGGTGCCTTTCATGGGGAATGAACTGATATTCCGACCCTCAGTACGAATAAAAATCTCGGGTGAAAAAACGACGAATTGATCTTTAAACCAAAGTTTGTATTTGGCGCTGCTTAGGTGAAATATTTCCTGAAGTGTATAATTTGTTTCGACCTGGCTGGGAAAGGTGAGGTTCAGTAAAAATGAGTTACCGTGCAGGATGTTTCTCTGCACCAAATCAAATGCCTTCTGGTATGTACTATAGGCAACAGGAGAGGAGTTAAAGGTTAGTTTTTTATGGCACGAATTAAACGTAACAGAGTTTGTAATCCCATTTACTGAATACAAAATTTGATCAGGATCAACCTCCTTAAGCGGAACCACAACGGGATGCCTGACCTCATAGTCGAGGACAAACAGGAAAGGGATTTTTTGTCTGCCAAGTTTATTTATCTGATCGCATAGGGGATAGTGCACGTCTCTTTTTTAATCTGAATAATGAAGCGCGAAACAGTGCTTTAATTTTTAACAGCAATTGTTTCTATCTCAACAAGTACATTTAGCGGTAAATCTTTAACAGCAAAAGCAGCCCGTGCCGGAGGATTTTCAGAATAATACGTTCCGTAAACCGCGTTCATGGCAGCAAAATTGGCCATATCACTTAACAGGCAGGTTGATTTGATCACATCCTTAAAACTATAGCCAGCTTCTTCGAGGATGGCATTAATATTTTGCATTACCTGCTCGGTTTGGATGGTGATGTCACCTTCCACAACTTTACCGGTTTTCGGGTCGATGGGTACCTGTCCCGAAACAAACAACATGCCGTTGGCCTCTACTGCCTGGCTGTAAGGGCCAATGGCGGCCGGAGCATTTGATGTGTGGATGATTTTTTTCATAATAGATATACTTTTTAAAGAAGTTCAAAAATAGCGAAACTTTCCACAACCTATTCCATAACTTCAAGCGGGATACTTCAAGCGGATATAATAATGTTTTTTTACCAAATGCAAATCTTCCATATCTTTACCCAGCCATCTAAAAACAGTTGTATATGTATCATCCCCCTGATTACTATCTGGTTGACGAACTACTGACCGAAGAACATAAAATAATCCGTGATGCGGTGCGCGAGTGGGTAGAACGATCTGTAAAACCCATTATCGATGACTATGCACAAAAACACACCTATCCTACACACCTGATCAAAGAAATGGGTGAGATCGGCGCATTTGGGCCATTTATTCCGGAAAAATACGGAGGCGCTGGCCTAGATCAAATTTCCTATGGCCTGATCATGACTGAGCTGGAGCGGGGTGATTCGGCCATTCGCTCGACGGCATCGGTACAAACTTCACTGGTGATGTACCCGATTTATGCCTTTGGAACAGAAGAGCAGCGTACGAAATATCTGCCGAAACTGGCCAGTGGTGAGTGGGTGGGAGCGTATGGCCTAACAGAGCCCAATCACGGGTCTGATCCTGGCAGCATGCTAACGCATTTTGAAAACAAAGGAGATCATTATTTGCTGAACGGTTCCAAAATGTGGATTACCAATGCGCCCATTGCTGATGTTGCCGTGGTATGGTCCAAAGATGAGGAAGGAAAAGTTCGGGGAATTATTGTTGAAAGAGGGATGGAAGGATTTACAACACCTGTCACCGACCGAAAATGGTCATTACGAGCTTCCCCGACAGGAGAATTGGTGTTTGATAATGTGAAGGTCCCGAAAGAAAATCTATTGCCAGGCGTTAAAGGGTTGAAAGGACCGCTTACTTGCCTGAACTCGGCACGCTACGGCATTGCCTGGGGAGTGCTGGGAGCCGCCATGGAATGTTATGATACAGCGGTGCAATATGCGAAAGAAAGAAAACAATTTGGCCAACCGATTGCTTCGTTCCAGTTGCAGCAGAAAAAACTATCTGAGATGCTGACAGAAATTACCAAAGCCCAGTTATTGGTATGGCGACTTGGGACTCTAAGAAATGAAGACAGAGCCACACCTGCTCAGATATCCATGGCCAAACGGAACAATGTAGAAACAGCACTGAAAATAGCCCGTGAGAGTCGCCAGATTCTGGGAGCTATGGGCGTTACCGGCGATTACCCCATCATGCGACACATGATGAATCTCGAGTCAGTCATCACTTATGAGGGTACGCACGATATTCATTTGTTGATCACGGGGATGGATATAACGGGTATTCCGGCGTTTGAGTAGTTGACTTTCTGAAAGAAATAAAAAACCCGGTCAATATAACGACCGGGTTTTTTTCGTGTTTAGCTCAAAACTATTGTTTAATAATTTTTTTAGTAAAGATTTCATCTTCAACTTGAATATTGATCAGGTAAATTCCTTTATCAAGTTTACTGATATCGATTTTTTCGCTGCCAGCAGGTAAAGCAACATGTTGTACCATCTGTCCGGAAACATTATGAATAGACACTTCGAGGTCTTCCTCTTCTTCCGATGTGATGTAAAGTTCATTGTTAGCCGGGTTGGGATAAATGGCAAACTCTTCTGCTTCTTCTGGGAGTAGCCGTCTTCCGGTTTCTCTAACTACAATTGGACGTACAGGTCCGTTCGTAACTGAAGTTGATGCTGTTACAGTAATGTCATCAATATATACATCATCCCTGTTGCCACTGGCATCGCACATAAACCTGAGTTTCATGTTCGTTGGGAAGTTAAGGTTCGACTCAAGGATCGTAACGGTAGCAACATAGAATGTACCGTTGTCAAAATCTGTACCCTGATCGAAGTCAGCAACAGTATACCAGGATGAGCCATCGTAATATTGCACCCAGAAATCTTCATTCGAATTATCCATGCTTATGGCAATAAAATAGAATTCAACCTGTAACTCAACATAACCAGGCGTATGCACATCTTCGCCATTGGTCATATAAAATGATGAAGAAACACCTGAATTATCCTGAATGTCTGCTGCATCACTTCCGCTCCAGGCATATGTACTGCGCGTATAATATTTACAGTCGCCACCGCCGTCAGTCCAGATACCCCAGCCGCTTTCAAAATCAGTAAAGCTTAGGGTTACTTCTGAAGGAGCTGAAGTTACGGTGATGTATCCTGTTTTTGTTTCCGTATCTGATCCTGCTGAATTGGAAGTTACAAGGGTTACATCATATGTTCCTGCTGTGTTATAAGTTACCGAAGGGTTTTGTGCCGTGCTGCTTGAAGGTGTTCCTCCGGCAAAAGTCCACGACCAGCTTGTAGGTTCGTTAGTTGAAAGGTCAGTAAAGCTAACGGCACCTCCTTCTAAAACAGATGTGGGACTAGCCGAGAAATCAGCCACAGGAGCAACCACAACATGATTCACCGTAATGTAAGCAGTTTTTGTTTCTGTGTCGGAGCCAACTGTATTTGTTGCGGTCAGTTCAACTGTGTATGTTCCGGCAGTATTATACGTTACCGAAGGATTCTGAGCTGTACTGCTTGACGGGGTCCCTCCGCTGAAAGACCATGACCAGCTTGCAGCATCAGTTGACTGATCCGTAAACTGAACATTTTCGCCTTCATTAATTACAGTAACATCCGAAGTGAAGTCAGCTACCGGTATCCGCATGACGGTAATGTAATCGGTCTTTGTTTCCGTATCCGAGCCACCATCATTCGTAGCCGTTAGCTCAACCGTATATGTTCCCGCATTATCGTATTGAACGCTGGGATTCTGAGCTGTACTGCTTGACGGATTTCCGCCTGTAAACGTCCATGCCCAGGAAGTCGGTACATTCGTCGACTGATCAGTGAAGTTCACTATGGCACCTTCGGCAACCGTTGTAGCGCTTGCGGAGAAGTCTGCAACCGGGGCTACCGGCACAGAAGTCGTAAACTCAACCGTATAGTCTTCAACTTCGCCGTAACTAAATGTTTCGCAAGATGTTTGCCATGCATTCCATTTCATTGACACACGCATACGGGTAGTTCCGGTTGCGCCTGCAGGAACAGTAAAACTGCCTGAAAAAGACCCATTTCCATTGCCACTGAACACTTCCTCTCCTGCATCTGTAAAGTCTCCATTCTTGTTGTAATCAATCCATACTTTCCAATACTCTGTATAAGTGCTTCCCGAGAACCCGGGGCTTAATGATACAGCCACATTTGATCCTGATTCCATTGAAACCATTTCACTTGTAAAATCAGTATAACCTGCGGCTCCGGAACTATTGGCATACAAACCAAACTGTACATTGCTAATCCATTCGTAAGACCAGTTATTACCCTGTGATGAACAATAGGAAATTGGGGTGTCTTCAACAGTAATATAATTGGTCACTGTTTTAGTATCGTTTCCTTCTGAATTTGTAACGGCTAATGATACATCATAAGTTCCGGCTGTGTTGTAATAAACCGTTGGGTTTTGCTCCGTGCTGGATGAAGGTGTGCCTCCGGGGAATGACCAACTCCACGATGTAGGATTGCCTGTTGACTGATCTTGGAAATGAACGGCACCCCCGGTGCTGATGTTTGTAGCATCAGCTGAAAAATCAGCTACAGGAGGAACAGGAACGGGAGCTGAAAAGGCAAAAGAAGCAATTCTGGTTACCCAGTTCCATCCACCGGTTGAATATTCGGTGGTGTACCAAAACGTAGCATCATCATTCGGGTCAACCGAAATCATCGAGTAATCGCCCCAGCGTGTCACGCCTGTCTGTGAGAATGATCCTTCGATGACACTGGTTTCAGCAATGTCCAATACGCCTAATCCGCCAGGAGCTCCGGCGGTTTGCCCGGCTACACGAATAGAAGGGTAAGTGCTTGAGCCTGAAACGGAATAACCAATTCCAATGTCACCATTTCCATTCATGGCAACACTGGCCATCCAACGATGATCGCCATCAGCCGGTGCATATGTGCCTTGCTGATAGATACTCCAGCCATTTCCGGTATTCCTTAATTCGTACCAGCGGATTCCGGCGCGGCCGCTTCCAACGTTTACAGTATGGTTTGTAACCATTGCCTGGTATGTGCCAAAATTTCTGTATTGCAGACGGTACATTAACCTGTCGGCGAGGTTATCAAGCTTGGTTGATGTGCCTGGCTGGTTTATGGAAATACTGCTGTTGGAGAAGGAAGCTGTTGTTAAAGAGCTTACCAAGGAAGCAGTGGAGTTACTGGTATTGTTCCAGTCAACAGACACTTCCCAGATACGTAATAAGTTTGTACCAAGATTCACAAAATAGTTGGGTGATCCTGAAGGCGGCAGCATACCATCGCAATCGGCAGGTAAAAGACTTCCGTAGCTTGTACCGAGATTCCAGAACAGGGCTGTTGCATTGGCATCACCATTGATCATCGCATCTCTGTCGAAAACGGCAATTCCACCGCCAGCCCACGATGAACCGTTAGCAAACTGGTTAATGGATAAATAGTAACCATCAGGCCAGATACCGAATTTTGGGTAGTCAGGCATATTGTCAAACTCAAAAGCATAACGATACCATGAACCTGTTGGATCAGGGGTTGTAGAGATAGCAACAAGTTCGTAAAACTTATTATTTGAAGTATTTACAGCAAACTGACTTACCAGCCACCTGTTGGCATACTCATCGTATAATACAATGGGGTCACCATCGTTGGCGTTGTCATATGGTTGTCCATTGTCAAAACCTTCCCAAATGGTTTGGTTATCGGCGGGAGCCAACAATTGGTTACCGTTCTTGTCCCACACAGCGTATGACAGGTTGATCATCTGGAAATAATGGTTTGGTCCAACATCTCCATCGGTATCAGGAGGCGCAACACCATTCAGGTTGCTTACTCCGGCAAAGTTCTGGCCTACTGTAGCCGTTTCCCGGGTTGACCCGATTTCATCCTGCAATACAGGATCAGTACCTGTCATTACGGATGGCCTGCTAAACTCTTCAAGAAAACCGGTCTTGTTCTTAATCAGGTTGTCTTTCCATGATCTTGATCTCACGCCCGGAGGAATAGGTTCAACGTCACGTAAGTTTTGGGAAACATCGAAATGTGTCGGTGTAATAACTTTGTCAGGAGCTTTTGGCTGAGCCTGAGCCTGAAGCATTGATACCGGTATAAAAACCAGCAAGCTCAGGATAATACTTAAAAAATAATTTTTGTTCATAATATAGAATTTTGGTTAATAAAAGAAATTACCATAGATAAGCAGAACGATTCAGGCCAGCCGAATGTTCCGGAATGAAGTCGTGTCAAAACCCCGAGATTCAAGAATCTGTCATTTTCGAATAAAATACTATCCGCAGTCACTTGTTTTCAAGAAAATATATATCGATACCACTATGTATATAAACAGTAATGCTCTGTTATCTTTGGTATATGATAATGGTAAATTATCATTATGCAAGCCCCAAAGGTAAAAAATTATTGATAGAAATTAGCAGTTTTGTAGGGGAAATCTTACAAAAACAAGATGTGTTCTGACTAGATGTCGCGGTAGTCTTTTTTCCTGTTGAGTTTCAGGTCTTGTAAAACGGACGACTTCACGTTTATAGAAAAATTCCAGCTTTTTCGCGGCCCAAGGGGAACCCAACTAAACCGCATTTCCCAGCAGTGCAAGTCACGATATAAGTTTAATGAAGTGTAAGATATTTGCTTGGCTGTGAAGTCCCAGCCTGAACGGAAAGTGATTTTCCATTTCGGCGTAAGATTTACCTGACCGCTCACACTGAGTGTCTGAACTATTTTATGCTCAGGCAATACCTGGTAATCATTATATAAGATTTTATTTGTATAATTGAAGTTGTAGGCTAAATTCAATGACCAGGGAATATCCCAATCAACGAATTCCTGCGGATTTTCACGTATTTCGTCCAGTTCATCTTCAGTAGCTTCCTTCGGCTTCTTTTTCTTTTTAAAGTTTTTGTCGCCCAGTTTGAGGTTGATACTAAGACTCCATACGGAGTTTTCTTTTCTTAATAATGTTCTTCGAGTGTCCCAGTAAAATTTATTGACTTTTCGCCCATTCGTGTCAACATCATAAGGATCCCACACCGAAGTGTATTGTAAAGTAATGTTTTTCCATAATTTTGTGCGTCCGCTCATTCTCAGAGGTGACAAGTTCAGCGAGTCGGCAGCGATGTTGTAGTTCATCGAGAAAGAAAAATTTTCGATTAACACGATTTTTTTCAAACCTGTTATCGTGTCCTTTCTCGAACGCACCTTCATTTCCAGATTGTTATTCAGCACCAATCCAAAACTTCCCGATTTCTGCGCAGGGGGCGATCCGTAGAGTGACCTTTCGTACCGTGAATAGGTAAATTCCCTTCCGGTTGTGTCTGTATAGGTATCATAATAGCCCCATTTCTCGTCACCGAAATCAGGTACATAGGAAAAACTCAGACTGGGCGTAAGTACATGCCTGATGGCCCTGACAGGCCCTTTTCTTATTTTTAACATTCCATATACCTTAGTTGTAAGGCTTGAGGATATGTTAAAATCAAAAGCATTTTGAAATCCTTTAATCGTATCTGTTTTAATGTAACCGACAATCGTGTCATTATTATCATTAAACAAGGTGTCGTCCGACCAATAGCGGTCGATATACTGACTGTACATGCGATCGGTGATGTTGATAGAGTTGGACCAGGTAAAATATTTAAGCACTTTCATAGGAAGGCTGATAGGTAATTTATGAATAGCACCGTTCTGCATTTTGTCTGTTAATGTTTGTTCGGTAAAAAACAGAGAGTCAGGAGCTGTTACCATATTACGTGCATTAAAATTATACTGAATACTCAAATCTTCATAGAATCTTTTTTTCCCTCCCGATCTCTTTAAAGGATAGAAACGGTTGATAGAGAAAGTTAATTCCGGAAGGTTTACCGTTACCTGATTTGTTTTGGTGTTTTGCCTGTGAGTACCGCTCACCGTAAGGTAATATTTACCTGCCCAGTTTGTTTGATAAGAAACGCTCGACTGGAATTCATTCGAAAGGAAGTCGTTAACACTGGAGGTGTTGTATTTGATATAATTACTGGTGACAATGTTTACATCGGCCGAAAAAGTACTTCGAGGCCGGGCTTTAGGATCCTGCTTAAATGTCCACCGGACACGAAAATCAGTACTTTTTTGGTAATCGGGCGAACCTTTGGTGCTGATTACATTCACGCCATAACCAAGGTTGAATGCACCGCCGTATTTATAACGTTTTTTATACCTAAGCTGGGGTTTTATGGTCCAGCTGCCCCGGCTGAAAACATCACCCGTAATCTGAAAGTCCAGTTTATCATTGATAGCCCAGTAATATCCTCCATTCTCCAAGTAGAAACCTTTTTCCTGCATTTCGCCGTACGTAGGAATTAGAATGCCCGATTTGCGCCCCTTGTTGTTGGGGAAATACCCAAAAGGCAGCGCCAGTGGTGTCGGGACACCTTCTATTTCCATATATACAGGCCCCGTGATGATTTTGTCATCAGGAATAACCCTGGCTTTTTTAAAGGAAAATGAGAAGTGAGGGTGTTCTTCCAGATTGCAGGTAGTGAACGAGCCGCGCAGAACATTAATGGAGTTATCTTCCATTTTTTTTACTTTTTCACCATGAAGGAACCCAAGGTCGTCTTTCGTTAGTACGTTTTTAATGATTCCTTCCTTTGTTTTGAAGTTGTAAGTCATTGTCTTCGCCTTGAAGGTCTCCTTGTCTTCGGTGAACTCAGGAACCCCCACTATTTTCCCGGAAGAATCAGGCAGGCCGGTGGCATAGAGCGAATTGGTAGTGAAGTCAACCTCAATATAATCGGCTTTAAGGGTAATATCCTGGTATACAACAACAGCTTCACCATATAAATAAACCTTCTTATGGGCAATGTCCTGCACTATTGAATCACGGGCAGTACGCTCAACTATATCCTCAATAACAGTACGTTCTCTGGTTGTATGGTTCAAGCTATCGGAGTGATCGGCTAAATTGGGAATCGTATCGAATAAATTACCGGCAACACTATTTGTGTCGGTCTGAATGATGGTGTCGGGTACGATAGATGGCGACTCAGACAATGAATCTGCTTTAAGGCCGTTCATACTTATGGTAATTATAATTAATAACCATAGCGTTGTTAATAATTTACCAAATGAACAGACCATCCTCAAAATGCTATGATTTACTTTTGTTTTTACTGATATGGCATACTATGGTTGCAAATATAATTCAGAAAATCTGAATCAGCTATGTTGAAACGCTTACTGCATATTGCTATTGCCCTTTTCATGGTGTTTAATTGCACTCTGTTTGTCAGTGCACAAGACAAAATTACAACCGTTGTCATTGATGCCGGACATGGGGGAAAAGACCCCGGAGCGCTGGGTAAACACTCAAAAGAAAAAGACATAGTGTTAAAAGTAGCACTAAAAACGGGTTATTACATCGAGAAATACTTAAAAGATGTTAAAGTTATCTATACGCGTAAAACCGACCGCTTTGTTGAATTAAAAAACAGAACTAAAATTGCTAACAACAACAAAGCGGATGTTTTTATTTCCATTCATTGCAACTCGTCCAGGTCTTCCAGTCCGTATGGTGCCGAAACATATATCATGGGATTGCATAAGGATAAAGCCAATCTGGAGGTGGCCATGATGGAAAACGCAGCCATCCTTTTAGAAGAGAATGCGCAAGACTCTTACAATGGTTTTAACCCGAATGCAACGGAATCATACATTGAACTATCACTTTTAAAAGATGAGAACCAGGATCAAAGCGCCTTGCTTGCCTACTTGGTTCAGGAGCAGTTCAAAAACCGTGTAGGAAGAAAGGACAGAGGCGTGAATCAGGCAGGATTTTTAGTGTTGTGGCGCGCTACTATGCCTAGCATCCTGATTGAACTCGGCTTTTTAAGCAACTCGAAAGAAGAACAGTTTTTAAATTCAGAAGAAGGACAAGTATATCTGGCTTCTGCAATTTACAGGGCGTTTAAAGAATATAAAATAGCTTTTGAGAAAGAGAATGCTGCTCAGGAAGAGATGCAAAAACCTCCTACGAAAAAGGGTAACGCCCGGCTTAATTACCGTGTTCAGTTTTATACAAACACGGTTCAGCTATCTCTTAATGACAAAAGATTCAGAGGACTGGACGATGTCTCTTCGTACTTTCACAATGGACTTTATAAATTTACTTCGGGTCATTACCTCAAAGAAACCGAAGCAAAACAGCATTTAAAAGAAGTGAGAAATAAAGGATTCGGAGATGCATTCATCGTTTCGTTCGATGGTGATAAAAGGATATCCCTGGGTGAAGCCCGAAAACTTGAAAAGTAGAAATTCAGGCCCTGCATATTTAATTTCTTTTAAAAACAATACAGTTTTATTACTTTTGTTACATAAGATTTAAGAAAAACAGACGTTAGCATAATAAAGATCACACGCCGTGAAACGTTACAAACAAATACTGATAGGTGTTTCTTTTCTCATTGCCATTGCCTTATTCATCTGGGGGTATAATTTTCTGAAGGGGAATGATGTTTTTAATAAGCAAACAATTTATATAGCCAAATACCATCAAGTAAGTGGTTTGGAAGTTTCCAATCCGGTACTGATCAACGGGGTGAGGGTCGGACAAGTGAGCAAGATTTATTTTGCCCCGGATATGTCAGGGGATGTCATAGTGGAGATCATGACACACAACAACTTTCCGGTTCCTGAAAATTCGGTAGCCAAAATAACCAGTGCCGATTTGATGGGCTCCAAAATAATTGACCTTAGGTTAGGCGATTCGCCAGAAGTTGCACAGGAAGGTGATACCCTTACCACCAGTATTGAATCCAGTTTGAAGGATGAAGTAAACGCCCAGGTGCAGCCTATTAAGCGGAAAGCAGAAAACCTGCTGGCTTCCATTGATACGCTGGTCGTTGCCTTCCACACAATTTTTAACGAATCGGCCCGGCAGAACCTCAGGGAAAGTTTTGACAACATCAACCGGTCTTTCAACAATATCGAAGGCGCTACCTACAGTCTTGATACACTTATGGTAACCGAAGGCAGTCGTGTTTCTTCCATTCTTAAAAACATTGATTCACTAACATATACGTTGAATTCGAACAGGGAGCAATTTACAGCCATAATTGATAATTTCGAAATGATCAGTGATTCACTGGCGAAAGCAGATATTCAGGGGACGTTTAATCATATTAACGAAACCCTGAATGAATTGGAAACAGTTCTTGCTAAAATAAACAGCGGAGAAGGCTCGATGGGGATGTTATTAAATGATGATTCACTATATGTGGAATTGGACAGGTCAGCCAAAGAATTGAATTTATTGCTGAAAGATATTCGTGAAAATCCCAAAAGGTACGTCAAATTCTCATTGTTTTAAAGGCTCTGTTTCCGTGCCTGTTTCTTTGGCAGTTACGACAAAAATATCAGCGACTTCTTTAGGGCGCAATTCTTCTTTCCAGATAAATCCTTTTAATTTCTGCGCAGCAGGAGCTAATTCTTTTTCAGGATACATCACCTCTTTAGCCTGTGTTTTATAGTTAATCGTTCTTAGTTGGTTATTTTTTAGCCGGATGATCATGGTACTTGATTCAGCTTGGTTGATACCGATAAGATAACCGTCATCTTCGCGCACATAATAAATAGTCTGGGCATTGCCATCAACATTTATTTTTACCAGTTCATTATTTCTGAAATAGCCCACCATATTTTTTCCTTTGATCTGATTATATGTACCAAGTGTGTCGGTAGAGATAATAAAAGAAGAGTTGTACATGATCAGGCTGTCCGCCTGGTTATGGGTAGTAACAATAGCAATAGAATCGGCTGTCAGTTGATTCGGGCCGCTCCATATAGCCGGGTCATCGTACAGCCGGATCGTAGAGTCGTGCATTGTATATGCCAGCGAATCGCACATACCCTGTAAATCCTTTTTAAAGAATTTTACCCGGTAGTATGCCAGGAGTTTTTTAGCGTTCTTGTCCTTATCGAAATATACCCACAGGGTGTCGGAATGTATAAACAGCGAATCGGTATCATCATACGTAATAGCCAGAGCACTGTCGGTGATATACGACACCCCTTTTTTATCCCAAAGCTCTCCGTATTTTCCTTTGATCATAACATCATATATTGTATCGGAAATAACGACATTACCGTAAGCCAGGCCATGAAAATTCAGGTTGTCATATATCAGACTGTCGGCCGTGATTATTTGATCGGAATTACTGAGCGAAGGGCGTTTTAAAAGTTTCGACAAATCGTTGCGCGTGTCGTACCAGCCATGTTCCGTATAAATGATGCTTTCTTCCCCCCTGATGACTGTCGGCCCATGAAAATATGCCACTTCAGTGTTGGTGTTGTATATCAGTGTGTCTGAATAAGTCTCCGAATCAGGATTAGTAAGCACTACGTCTTTTCGGAAATAAAACACTTTCGAAGCTGTATGATAGTATCCTTTTTTGCTGACAAGTGTATTTTCTTTACTTACGATTTTTCCGCCGTAATCATAGTGCGCTACTTTTGTTTTCCTGTCGTAAACAAGGTGATCGGTTGTAAGTACCGTGTTTTTATCAATTAATCGGACACTGTCGTACAATTCAGCACTTTTGGTGTTGCCTTCATAAAATAAGTGGTTACCGTAAATATGTAATGTGTCGCCTACAATAATATGTACGTTTCCCAGGGCTTCAAACTTATTCTTTTTTCGGTTCAGATAAGCACTATCACAGTAAAATCGGGTATTTTCCTGTTGGAAGACAACATTACCGATCAGGCGTTCTTTGTCTTTGCCCAATTTGGCATTGTACCGTTGTATATCGGTATGTTCCACATTGATCTTTGATTTCTTCTGGGCAAACAGAGCGCCCGGCAAAAGACTCAAGATCATGATCAGAAAAGGGACAACGGATTTTTTCATAGTTAAAAAATGTCAACTGCAAAAGTAATCAACCAAATGTAAAACAAATAACAAAGAAAGGAGTCCGGTTTATAAATTATTAACGTTCAATTTGGAATAATCACGTACATTTGGCTTTTCTTTTTTTATCGTGGAAATGAACGGCGATTATGACTTTTAACTCGAAAAAAAATTACGAACAAACCAGAAAAGCAGCTGGTTATATCCCCAGAAGAAAAGCCACCTCCAAAACATACAAAGACATTGGGTTCATGTCGGGCCTGGAAGTGCACCAGCAGCTTGATACCCGCGAAAAACTGTTTTGCCACTGTCCGGCCGGTATTTATCATGCCAGTGAAAATTACGATGCCGAGTTGAAAAGGCACATGCGTCCTACACTGAGCGAACTGGGAGAGTACGATGGTACAGCCTTAATGGAGTTTAAAACACGTAAAGAAATATTTTACCGTATAAAAAACGATTCGGCATGCACCTATGAAGTGGACGATACACCTCCGTTCCCGATGAACAGGGAAGCATTGGGTGTTGCTCTTGAAATTTCCTTATTGTCGAAATTAAATGTTGTGGGCGAGGTGCACATCACCCGAAAACAATACCTCGATGGGAGCATTCCCACAGGTTTTCAGCGGACGGCTATCCTTGGTGTGGAAGGGGAAATACGTCTGCCGCAAAAAAAAATCCGGTTAATACAGCTGAGCATTGAAGAAGATTCGTGCCGCGAGATTTCCGATATTGGTCACATAAGGGTATATAAAACCGACCGGCTCGGGATGCCTCTGATAGAAACAGTTACATACCCCGAATGCGAGACACCTGAAGAAGTAAGGCAGACCTGTGATTATATCCGTTTTCTGAACAGGAGTACAGGAAAAGTACGTACGGGTATGGGTGCCGGAAGACAGGATGTGAATGTAAGCTGCCGGGGCGGCTCGCGTGTCGAAATAAAAGGAGTGGCGCACACCAAATGGATACCGGAACTGACGCACAACGAAGTATTCCGACAGTGGTCGTTATTGCTGATGAAAGATATGTTGCTCAAGAAGATCAAAAATCCGGATAAATGGAAGATCGGTTCTAAAGAACTACCCGGACATGTTTTACATGACGTTGCTCTGCCGGAACATGCCGAACAACTTGTGGCCGTCAACCTGCCCGGATTTCAGGGAGCGTTGTCGTGGTTTACCCAGCCTGGACAAATGTTCGCCGATGAATTGGCGGGCCGGCTGAAAGTCATCGCCTGTATCGAACATCCTAATTTGTTGCACTCGGAAGAGTTGAAACCTACTATTCCTGAAGAACAATGGCAGGAAATTGCCAAACTGCTGGATGGTGGTCCTGATGACGCACAGCTGGTGATCACCGGGCCTTCCGAAGATATGAAAACAGCTTTGGAGACAGTTGAGGAAAGATGCCTGATGGCGCTGAATGGTATTCCAAATGAAACGCGTAAGTCATTCGAAAACGGTACAACAGTTTTTGAACGGGTGCTTCCGGGTGCCGACCGCATGTATCCTGATACTGATTCGGCTCCTATTCCACTGGACGATGACTACATCCAAAGCCTGCAAAAAAACCTCCCTGAGGATATATTCGACAGGTACGAACAGTTGAAAGCGTGGGAAGTTCCGGAGGATACCTACACGTACATTTTCTCAAAAGATTATTTCCCGTTAATAAAACAGATTGTAACAGAACTGGGCATCAATCCGAAATTTGCAGGAACCTTTTTCGGACATACACTAAAACATGCTGAGGGGCAATATGAGGGTACAGATGTGCTGTACGGAAAGAAAATATTTAAGTTGTTTAAGTACCTGAAAGAGAAAGAGCTGAATCTCATGCTGGCAAAAAAAATATTACCATTTATGTTGCAGTATCCGAAAATGGATTTTGAGTCGATCCTTCTGGAAATGAAGTTTAAAAAAGTAAAAAAGGAAACAATACTGGATTGTATTCCCGTTCTAAACGACAAATTCGACAAAGAGTGTAAAAAAAATAACAAAACCGATCGCATTAACTGGATTATGGGACAACTGAGAGAAAATGCGCTTGGAAATATTAGTTTGACAGAATTAAGCAATAAATTGTAACAGGCATGACAGAAGATATTTTCCAGGGATACAGAGGTGATGCACTTGACGTGCTGAAAAAATATGAAGTCCGCGTATGGGGAGCTGTCCAGGTGGAAACCACGCGTGGAGCTTTTGAAGGAACCGTGTTGCCACGGGCTGAAAACGATGACGATCAACATATTGTCATCAAAATCATAACCGGCTATAATATCGGTATCGACATTCGTACCATTACTAATATGAAGGAGACTGGCTATAAGAAAGCCAATTACAAAATTCCTGAAAAACAATTTCCGGTTACGCCCGGTTTACCTAAGGTAAAACTGTTTGGAACGGGGGGTACCATTGCTTCACGGCTGGATTACCGTACGGGAGCTGTTATTCCTGCTTTTTCACCAGGCGAGTTATACGGTGCTGTGCCTGAATTAGCTGATATCTGCAACCTTGAAACTGAAAAAGTATTCGCTGTTTTCAGTGAAAACATGGGCCCGAAACAATATATTGCTCTGGCCAAGGCTATCGGAAAAGAAATAGAAAACGGTATTGACGGTATTGTGGTGGGCCACGGGACAGATACGTTGCATCACACAGGCGCTGCCCTGACTTTTATGTGCCAGAATCTTCCCGTACCGGTTGTACTTGTAGGTTCCCAACGTTCGTCCGACCGTCCCAGTTCCGATGCTGCTCTTAATCTGATGCACGCTATGAAAGCAGCCGGGCAATCGGATATTGCCGAGGTAATGGTCTGTATGTTCGGGCCAACTTCCGATGAGTACGGACTGCTGCATAAAGGTACGCGGGTGCGTAAGATGCATTCGTCATACCGTTCTACTTTTCGTACCATTGGCGACACACCGCTGGCTCGTATCAACCGTAAGGAAATCGTCCCTATAAAAAAGAAGTACAACAAGCGCCGCAGTGACAAGGATGTGCAGATACTGCCCTATTTCAGTGATGATGTAACCATGCTGTATTATTATCCGGGCATGAAGCCAGACACATTGGACGCTATGGTGGATGCCGGTTATCGCGGAATTATCTTTGTAGGTACCGGCCTTGGCCATGTGAATAAGGAATTATATCCGGCAATTGAGCGTGCACACGCCAAAGGAGTACATATGTTTATGACCCTGCAAACCATTTGGGGCTATGTACACATGTTCGTGTATGATACGGGCCGCGACATGATGGCCAAAGGTATTATCCCGGCTGGCAATATGCTGCCCGAAGTAGCCTGGGTGAAGCTGAGCTGGATACTGGGCCAGACCAGCGACCCGCAAAAAGTGAAAGAGATGATGCTGACACCCATTAACGACGAAATAACCTTACGCGAACCCTACAACGGTTACCTTGTGTACCAGGGCGGTGTTCCCGATGTTGATGATTTCGTACGCAGAGTGTATAAGTAAGAAAGTCAGTCTCTATTCCAGCACATAAATATTCTTCTCGGCACAGATTCTTTTAAGCTCGTCGGGCCAGATGGAAACGGTAACTTCGCCCAGGTGGGCAGCCCTCAGCAAATACATGTACGTGCGCGACTGGCCGATACCACCTCCGATACTCAACGGGATTTCATCGTTCAGGATGGCTTGGTGATATGGCAAATTCAAAAAGTCGAGCTGACCGGAAATTTCCAGTTGCTGTTTCATGGTTTCTTTGGTAACACGAATACCCATCGACGTCAGTTCATGGCGCCGTTTGGTAACGGGGTTCCATACAAGGATATCGCCATTAAGCCCGTGCATCCGTTTGCCGTTCTTTTCAATAGTAGGCGTTACCCAGTCATCATAATCGGCAGCACGCATTTCGTGCGGGTAGCCATCTTCGAGTACCCAGCCGATGCCAATGATAAATACAGCCGGATATTGCTGGATCAACTTGGTTTCACGTTGTTTTCTGGGCAGGTCGGGATACATTTCCAGAATTTCTTCGGCATGGAAGAATTTGAGCTCTTCGGGAAAGTCAGGATATTTCGGGTTTCTCAGCTCCGGAAATTTTTCTTTGACCATTTGTCCGGCACCATAGATCACTTTCCAGATTTTCTTTACCGTATCTTTCAGAAAATCCAGGTTACGCATGTCGGCTGTAATACGCTTTTCCCAGTCCCACTGATCAACATAAGACGAGTGGTCGTGATCCAGAAAGTAGTCTTTTCGGACTGCCCGCATATCGGTGTTGATACCTTCACCAACGGCACAGTCAAACTGTTTCAGCGCCATTCTTTTCCATTTGGTGGCGGCCTGTACCACTTGTGCTTCGATGCGTTTGGGTAAGCCCAGCCCGCAAGGAAATTCAACCGGTGTACGCGATCCGTCGCGGTCGAGGTAATCGTTCACACCACTGTCTTTACTAACGATCAGAGGTACCTGCACCATTTGCAGGTTCAGCTCTTTGGCCAGGTTTTTTTCGATGTATTCTTTTATCATATACAGCGCTTCCATACGCTTTAGCGGTGGTAAAAGGGCCTGGTAATCGTTCGGAAGTATTTTGGCTACTTCCTCGTAGGTACTGATGCCGGGACCGGCAAGGTCTGCTTTTTTATCGGACATAACTTTTACTTTTTGGATTGATAACTAATGTGTTTATAAAAGAACCGTGAAAGTTACTTCAGTTTAGCCAATAAAACAAACAGGAAGGATAATTTAGAATTTATCTTGCAAACTATACAGCAACTTAATCTCCTCTTCCCACAGACTATCATCCGGTGTTTCGAGGATAAGTGGCATGTTATCGAAACGCACGTCGTTCATAATCCGGCGGAAGACTTCGATACCCATTAAACCCTTGCCGATACTGTCGTGGCGGTCAACACGCGAGCCCAGCTCTTTTTTTGAATCGTTGAGGTGCATCCCTTTCAAGTAGTTAAAACCGACGATTTGTTCAAATTCTTCAAATGCTGAAATGTAACCTTCTTCGGTTTTGATGTCGTAACCGGCCGTGTACGTATGGCAGGTGTCGAGGCAAACACCAATACGGCTTTTGTCGTCCACCATTTCAATGATAGCTGCCAGATGTTCGAATTTGTATCCCATGTTGCTGCCCTGTCCTGCCGTGTTTTCAATAACCGCAGTAACGCCGGTTGTTTTGTCCAGCACCATGTTGATGGATTCGGCAATAGTTTCGAGGCATTGACTTTCAGAAATTTGTTTCAGGTGGGCGCCGGGGTGAAAATTGAGCAGTTTCAATCCCAGCTGTTCACAGCGTTGGAATTCATCAAGGAATGCGTTGCGTGATTTCTCGAGATTTTCCGACACCGGATTGCCCAAATTGATCAGGTAGCTGTCGTGGGGTAGAATATGATCCGGTGAATAGCCGTATTCCTCGCAATTAGCTTTAAACCTTTCAATGTTCTCTGCTGTAAATGGTTTGGCCAACCATTGCTTTTGGTTTTTAGTGAACAGGGCAAATGCTTTGGCGCCTATTTTACGGGCATTTACCGGGGCGTTTTCCACACCGCCCGATGCACTTACATGGGCTCCGATGTATTTCATATTGCTAGTGATTCGTTAATTTTTTGTTCCAGTAATTGTATAAAATTGTTGATATCCTCTTCGGTAGTATCCCATGAACACATCAGCCGTACTTCTTTAAATATCCTTCTCTTGTTGGTGTCCTCACCAACAAGCCCATTCCCTTCACCCCCCTTATTGGTGTCTTCACCAACAAGGTTAACATACTCCGTTTCCGGCGATTCATTCCAGATGTGGAAAAAATAGTCCTGTTGCAATTGTGGGATCAGTTCCGCCGGCATCAGGCAGAACACCCCGTTGGCCTTTACTTCCTGTGCGATTTTCAATTGCGGGAATTTTTGCAGTTCCCCGGCTAGTTTTTGCGCCATCAGGTTAGCTTGCAAAGCATTCTTTTTCCAAAGGTCATCTGTCAGATAGCGGTCGAACTGGGCTGCAATGTACCGCATCTTGGAATGAAGCTGCATGCCCTGCTTTCGCAAATATGCAAAGTCTTTGGCTTTTTCCTTCCCGAAAAAGATAATGACCTCTCCGAACATCAGCCCGTTTTTGGTGCCGCCGAAAGATAGCACATCCACGCCCGCATCTGTAGTTATACTGCGGAAATCAGTGTCAAGCGAAACTACAGCATTGGCGATGCGGGCCCCGTCCATGTGCAGATACATATTGTGACTGTGGGCAAAGTCAGCCAGAGCTTTTATCTCTTTTATTGTGTAAATCGTACCCATTTCTGTTACCTGCGAGATGGATATTACTTTGGGCTGTGCATGGTGCTGAAAACCGATACTGTTTAAAAAGGGTTCCACCTGCCCGGGCCGGATTTTTCCCTCCTGCGGTTCCAGCTCCAGGATTTTACTTCCCATAAACTTCTCCGGAGCCGCACATTCGTCTTCGTTCAGATGGGCGGTTCGGGCTGTTACTACGGCATGATACGAACGCATCAGTTGTCCCACGCCAAGCACATTGGCTGCTGTGCCGTTATAAACGAAAAACACAGCAATATCCTCGCCGAAATGTTGTTTGAATTTTTCAATGGCAGCCTCTGTCACCGGATCATTCAACTCTCCGTACGCTTCATTATGGGCCGGGTTAACTTCCTGCAATGCCTGCATGACTTCGGGGCAAACCCCCGACCAGTTATCGCTGGCAAAACTTTTTTTCAAATGCATGACTTAACTATTTTTTTTACTTAATTCTTTCGTCGATAAAAGCCCACAGGCCGCATCAATATCCTGCCCGCGTGAAGCACGGATGGTTGTCGTGATCCCTTTGGCATTCAGCTCTTCTTTAAATTCCAGTAGCCGTTGTTCGTCGGTTGTCCGAAGATCGGTATCCGGGATTTGATGAAAACGTATCAGGTTGATGCGACAACGGATGCCGTTGAGTATTCTGGCCAGTTCTTTCACATGCCGCGGCGTGTCGTTCAATCCTTTGAAGACAATATATTCGAACGAAATCCTCCGTTGTCTTCCCGGATCATGCTTTCTAATTTCATCCAGGATGTCTTTAATCGAATATTTTTTGCTGACAGGCATCAAAGCTTCACGCTCTTCTTCAAAGGGTGAATGCAAACTAACTGCAAGATGACAACGGCTTGTTTCCATAAATTTTTTCATCGCCGGTACAATACCGATAGTAGATACCGTAATCCGTTTCGGACTCCATCCGTAACCCCAGTCGGAGGTCAGGACTTCCAGACTTTGCAGAACCGCTTCCAGGTTGTCCATTGGCTCTCCCATGCCCATATAAACCAGATTGGTCAGTTGATCGTGTTCCGGAATACTACGTACCTGATTGAGAATTTGATTAGCCGTAAGATTACCCTGAAATCCTTGCTTCCCGGTCATGCAGAACAGGCAATTCATCTTACATCCTGCCTGCGATGAAACACAAAGCGTATGTCTTTTTCGTTCGGGAATATAAGCTGCTTCTATATAATGGCCGTCTGCTTCAAACAGATATTTCTTTGTCCCGTCGGCAGAGGTTTGTACATTGACAGGCGATGTCAGGCCAACTTCATGTTTCTCTTCCAGCAGCTGACGCGCTTTTTTGGAAAGATTGGTCATCTCATCAATGTCTGTCACATGCTTTTGATAAAGCCAACCGGCAATTTGCCTGGAAGTATAAACCGGCAGATGCAAATCTGTAACAATTGTTTTAAGCTGATCAAGTGTTTTCCCAAACAGTGCTTGTTTCATGAGCTTTTTTATTGAAGTATAACTTTTCGGGTGACCATTTGGTTTTCTGAATGAACAGTGCAAAAATAGACACCTTTCTTCAATTTTACACCCTGGCTGTTGCTACCATCCCATGTGACCGTTTCATTTTCAGTAACAGGCAGTATGGCTACAAGTTTTCCGCTAAGATCAAAGACAGACATTTTTCCGGATTTTTGTATTCCCTCAATACGGATATTTGTCTTATTCCGGAAAGGATTGGGATAAATATCCACAGTTATTTCAGCAGTTACTTCACTGACAGATGTCTGCGGATCCTGTTCCAGGTCGTAGCTGTACATTGAGCGCCCGAAAGTCCCGGCAACCAGTTTATTTGTGGGCTGATGATATACGAGGTCGTTCACCACAACATTCGGTAAATTGTCGCCTAGTATTTCCCATTCCGCCCCACCATTATAGGTTACATAAACACCCATATCGGTAGCTACAAAGAGAACCTGGTTGTTGGCAGGGTTGATAATGATGTCATTTACCGGGGCTTCCGGAAGGTTTCCGGAAATATCAATCCAGTTTTGTCCAAGATTGTCCGTTCTGAAAATGTGTGGTTGAAATTCATCCCAACGGTAGCCTGAGAGAGTTACATAAGCAATGTTTTCATCTGTCGGATCGGTTGCTACACGAGTGATCCATCGTTCAGGCAGATTGCTTGAAATATCTGTGAACGAAGCTCCGGCATCGGTCGAAACAAATACAAGACCATCATCAGAGCCGGTATAAATCACGTCCGGATTTACCGGCGAAATAGAAATAGTAGTCAATGTATGATAAGCAAGATTTCCGCTACCGGGCCCTTCTGTCAGGTCGCTGCTGATAACTGTCCACGAAGCGGCATGATTAGTTGACCGGTACAGTTTGTTCGAACCGAAATACAAAGTAGCCGGGTTTGTTGGATCGAATACTACAGGGCACATCCAGTTAAAACGGTCTGAATTACTGATTCCGGAAGTGGCACCCGTAAAGCTTTGCCCCCCGTTGGTGGAACGGGCCAGGTTTCCGTACTGATACTCGGCATAAACATAATTGTTATCTTCCGGATCTACGAGCACATAAAAACCATCACCTCCATAAATAAATTCCCAATCATCAATATTTCCTGTCATAGTACGGTTGGTACCGTTATCCTGGGTACCTCCGTAAAGCCGTTCAGGATGCTGATAATCCAGCTCACAGGTGTAAAACTGGGTGATGGGCAGGTTCTGGTTCCAGGTCCAGGAGGTACCGCTGTTTGTTGATGAATAAAGACCCCCATCGTTAGCCAGCAACACGAAATTGTTATTTAAAGGATGAATAGAAACCGCATGCTGATCAACATGGACATCCCAACCCGACTGGTTCGTCCATGAATTGCCGCCGTTTTGTGTCCGGTAGATGTCAAATCCGATGACAAATACAATGTCAGGATCAATCGGATCTACTTTTAGACGGCCAAACCACCAACCGTAGGAAGCATAGACATCCGACAGGCTGCCATCATTGGTTTGCACCCAAGTCTCACCATTATCGGTTGATTTGTACACTCCGTTAAAATATCCGGTTCTGTCAGCATATATCGCATAGACGATATTCGGATCGGAAACGGAAATGTCGATTCCAATACGTCCTTTCTGAGAAGCTGCCGACGGTAAGCCGTTGGTAAGTTCTGTCCATGTATTGCCGCCGTCGTACGAGCGGTAAATACCACAGGTGGGGCCTCCGTAACTTCGGCGGTTTGGCCTCCTGACCCGTTCCCACATGGCAGCATACAAGGTGTCCGGATTTTCAGGGTGGATTACCACATCAATAGCTCCTGTAGAGTCTGAAACGAATAGTACGTTTTCCCAGCTTTCACCTCCGTCAATAGTTTTGTAAACGCCACGCTCCGTACTGTTGGCAAAGAGATTTCCCATGGCGGCAACATAGGCTATATCAGGATTACGGGAATCAATCACTATCCGGCCGATATTACGGCTTTCTTCCAGGCCAGAATATGCCCATGTTGTACCGGCATCCTCAGATTTGTAAACGCCTATTCCGTCATAGGTAAGTGAACCACCTCCGGCATTGGCTTCGCCAGTTCCTACATAAATTATATCAGGATTGGATGGTGCCAAAGCGATGTCGCCAATAGAAAGACTTAAAGCCGTATCAAACACCGGCTCCCATGTAGTGCCCTGGTCGGCCGATTTAAACACGCCGCCACTTGCTGCTCCAAGATAGGCAACAGACATGTTTGTGGGATCCATTTCTACGTCCGATATACGACCGCCGACATTTACAGGCCCGGAAAACTCCCATAGTCCTTGATTTCTAAAGGACCGCCCTTTAATTCGTTGTGAACGTTGTTTCAGGGCTTCGATATATGCTGCATGGTTGATTTGCTCAAAAGGGAAAGCCCGTTGCAGAAAAAACCATTCATTGGGTTCCTGTAACGGCTGGTTTTGGGGTTGTACATTGTCGTTAAAGCTGATAATTAAAAGAGTTATAATGATAACAGTTAGTACAGCAACTGGGAGAATTGTGCTTTTTTTCATGTTTCACATATATTAACGTGACAAAGATACTTTTTTCGGAAAGAGATACGTTTCATAAATTCAGGCGCTTATTTAGTTACATTTAAATTGTCGAATAAAATAATGGTATCATGGAAAAAAATAACGGATCGGTAATAGTAGCCGGATTGTTTGTTGGTTTGGGCCTCGTCTTTTTAGGGTTATTCATTTATAAAGCGATT
>Ga0209013_10000129_pt1 | contig 58271 bp, 55 predicted proteins | sample Cruoilmetagenom2_FD_187291 | JGI IMG/M metagenome (GOLD analysis project Ga0209013, IMG submission 187291) | Oil polluted marine microbial communities from Coal Oil Point, Santa Barbara, California, USA - Sample 2 (SPAdes) (version 2) | ecosystem: Environmental > Aquatic > Marine > Oil seeps ...
ATAACCCCTCTAAAGACCCCATATACTCGCAATTAGGACACGGCTTATCGTTGCACCTATTATCTATTCATAATCATTAAATTTTTCTCATGGATTTATAACCCGGCACTTGCGTCCAATACTCCTGATAGGCGTGTAGTGATCGTAATGTCTTTTTCGTTAATCGTAATGTCCTCTACGGTTGCTGTCTCTAAACGTCCAGTAACATTTAGATCGCCCTGTGAAACTTCATTTAAGGCTTTGTTCGCTTTCACAATACCTTCGTCAATTTTTTCCCCATAATCAAATTCTATGAGGCCTTCGAGATAAGACTGTATAGGTGCCAGTTCTGCAGCATCGATCAATAGATCAAAAAGATCACTGTTTGTAGTTGAATCATATACCAGGTCATCAAAAGTGAGGGTTCTAGTCTCTTTATCGATTCTTGGTAAACCGGTGAAGGTTATCTCTCCGTTTATATCGAACCAATCGTACATATCAAAAGTTTTCAACCATTCATCTCTGTTGTCGTAACTTATATGTGCAGATATACTTAATCGTCCATCACTGCTCTTTCCTATCTTTGGATTGGATATCTTTAACATTCCCGGTATCACACTTTTTACTAGATCTATGGTATAGACATCCGAATATTTTTTGTTTGATCTGGCTAATAACTCTTCATACGTGATCATGACAGGAAGGTGAAAATTGAATTTCCCTTTTTTGTAACAGATTGTTTCAAGATCTGTAATCTTTGTCTTATTATAATCTACAGGAGGCTTTCCTAAAAGAATCTGTGTTTGACCTCTTGCACTTATCGTACTTCGTAGAACATGGTCAACGATATCAATTTGAGAACAGGAAGCAACTTCGGGTTGAAATAAGAGATAGGTATCAGTATCATCATCTATTTTTAAAGGCTCTTGAATGTCTTCCCACTGTTCTTCCATTCTTCCTTTAATGTCAAGTTTTCCAAGAAGTTCTGGTACTTTTTTCGCAAATTTATCCAGTCTTTTTCGAAGCTTTGGTTCTATGACTTTTTTAATATCTATGTTAAACAGATCAAACAATTTTAATTCGGGGCTATTTGACCACGCAAAATCATGTGTGATGTCAATGGAAATAGTCCAGTCACTATTGATGTGTAGTTTGGCATCGAGATATAGGATCGCTGAAGCTTTTGCGGTCCCATATATATATCCATCTGCAGACGCCTCTGCCTTAACTGGAAATGCAAATCTCAAGGTTGGCCCATTACCAGATAGTAAGATACGTCCGTTTCTTTTTACCCAACCCTTTACATCACATTTTACTTTTGGTACTGTTCTGAAGTCTCTGGTCCAATTTTTACAAGAGACTTTAAAGCCCTTAATTTTACATTTTGGGATGAAGGGGATCTTCATATCTTGTGGTTTTACACAGACCTTACCACGCTCATCTAAAACAGCTACATCTTGTGGAACATATTCATTTAGGTATTTTTCCAAGACACTGAGGTCTGCTTGTATAGGTAGTGTGATGATAGACTCTTCTTGTATCTGTTTGTTGGCAATAGCACTACTTGGATAAAGAAAAACAAGGAGTAGTAAAATGCAGATAATATGATTGATATTGACAAGGTGTTTATTTTTACACATAGGTCTCTCTTCACTTATTGTTGTATATCATTTTATCGTAAAATACTAAGTTTTAGAGTTGAAATATACTTCGCATACGTACTTCTTTATCTTTACTACTTAGCACTTAATTCTATTTTGATATAATCAATGAAAAAAGAGATTGTTAATGAAAATTCTTCTATTATTATTTACACCATTATTTATATTTGCAAAAGTACATTATGCAAAAGTTGAACCTTATGAATCCGTGGTTTTAAAGTCTGCCGTGAGTGCTTTGGTAATGGATGTAGATCTCGAAGCTGAAGGTACAATGGTTGAAGGGAAACGAGTTGTATATTTAGATGACAGTTTGGATAAAATTAACTTGAAAACATCAAAAGAAAATCTTCTCATTCTTCATGAAACATTAAAACGACAAGAGTCATATTTTCAACGCATAGATAAGTTGAAAACAGCATCTACGACACAAAAAGACAATGCTTTTTACAGTTTTGCTTCTGCAAAAACACAGTATTTGGATATGCAGTATAAGATTGCTCAGCTTGAAGATAGTATTGAAAAAAAATCCATTGTACTTCACCATATGTATCTGTATGAAATTATGGTACGCAAGGGAGACCATGTGGCTCCGGGCTCACCTTTGGCAAGAGTAGTAGATGCAAGTAGAGCAAAGTTGGTACTTTTTTTAGAGCCTGCGGAGTTGGAGAAGATAGAGCAAAAAGCTGTGTACCTTAATGGTGAGAAAACAGAGTATAAAGTCGATAAAGTATGGAGAGTAGCGGATGAGAAGTTTATCTCTTCTTATCGTGCAGAGATTTACATTACAGCACCTAAAGGATCATTTTCTAAACTCATGAAGGTTGAGGTAAAGTAGTGTCCACTGCTTGTGGATTAGACTGTTATGATGCTTGTAAAATAGTGGTGGAAGAAGATACATTTCCCAAAATGGAAGGTGATGCAGGACATCCTGCGGGTAATGGTGCATTATGTGCATTGCTGAACAAAAGTATACATGAAGCACCACGTATAGAGTCTCCACGTATCGATGGTCACGAAGTGAGTATGGATGAAGCTATGAAAGCTGTAGCAGATGCCTTTAAAAAAGAAACGTCATTACTCTGGAGAGGCTCTGGAAATATGGGTGTAATGCAAGAAGTTACAAATCTTTTTATGGAACAAGTAGAAGGGGCTCTTACTAAAGGAAGCCTTTGTGATGGTGCTGGTAATGCAGGTATCATCAATGGTAGAGGGGTCAATAAAACCTTACCCCTTGAACAGATAGCCCAGGCAGATACTGTAGTGGTTTGGGGCCGTAATGTGACAGTCACGAATGCGCATATTATGCCTTACCTTGAAGGTAAAAAAATTGTCGTGATAGATCCTGTAAAAACAGCCATTGCAAAGAAGGCAGATCTTCATCTTCAGATACAACCTCGTACGGATTATTATATCGCTATGGTGTTGGCAAGGTTTCTCTTTAAGGAAGATAGTCAGGATGATGATCAGATCAATCCTATCTTGGAGTATTGTGGTACAGATCTAGCTGAGATGAGGCGGGTGTTAAATTATCTGCGTAACCAAAAGGTGGTTTTTTTAGTGGGTGCCGGGATACAGAAATATTCTGCAGGTGCATCTGTCATGTACGGGATAGATTCACTTGCAGCTACGTTGGGACTTTTTGGTAAAGAGGGATGTGGTGTAAGTTACTTTGGCAACTCACAAATGGGTTTTGTCAACCCTTTTGATACGGAGTGCAGCAGGGTATCGAAAGTCGTGACAGATTTCTCAGCCTTTAAGACCGTTTTAGTACAGGGTGGAAACCCGGCAGAGTCTATGCCGGACAGTACACGGGTGATAGAAGAACTTGAGGGAGTTGAGAATCTGATCTATTTTGGTTTGTATGAAAATGAAACTTCAAAGAGAGCAAAGATCGTCATTCCAGCAAAGAATTTCTTTGAAAAAGAAGATGTACGTTTGAGCTATGGACATCAGTATGTAGAAAAGATGAACAAAGTGATGGATTCCGATATCGGTATCAGTGAATATGACTTTACGAAATATCTGTTTGATGCATTTGGGTTCGCTGGATTAGAAAGTGAAGAGTACTATATTAATGCCTGGCTCACACAGTGTAAGAAGCAGGGGGAACACTATATATCTCCAGCCTATGAAGAAACGCCTTATTCTGAAGGATTTGGTGAAGACGGTGATGATGAATTTGAATTCATTGAAGATTATGATGATGATTTTATCAACACAAAACGTTTTAGAAAGTATCATAAAATAAGTAAAAACAAGAAAATAGATGAGACCTATTGGCTTCTCTCCCCCAAATCAAGTAAATCACTCAATACACAGTTTAAGAGAGGAAATCAGGTGCAACTGCATTCAGAACAAGGCTATGAAGAGGGAGAGACGATTAGGTTGAGTTCAGAGTATGGTGAATATGACTTTATAGTCAAACACAATGATGATATACGTTCAGACTCTGTGGTCATTACAAGTAACACGCTAGGATTAAATACGCTCACTCCTTCTATCGTAAGTAATGAAGGAGAGAATGCCTGTTATCAAGAGGTGAAAGTCACGATTGAGAGCGTATAAGGATCTCTCATTTATTGAAAATAGATCATTTAAAGATTAATCTATTTTGACCATCTTTCTTCGCATATAGGCTATTTTACTCTGTAGTGGTAAATCTTTAGGACAGTGGTCTTCACAGGCAAGTAAACTCATACATCCAAATATTCCCTCATCATCACCAATGAGTTCATAAAAGTCCTCATCTGTTCTGCTATCGTGCGGGTCTATGGAGAATCTTGCGACTCTGTTGAGTCCCACCGCACCCACAAAATCTTCTCTCATAATAGCCGTAGAACAGCCTGCCACACATAACCCGCACTCTATACATCTATCAAGCTCAAAGACTTCATCAGCGACCTCTGGCTCTATTCTCTTCTCCAATTTGGATATATCGGTCTCTTCATTGGCAACGATCCAGGAGTTGACTCGGATACTCATATTTTTCATCCATGAACCAGTGTCAACCGATAGGTCTTTGATAAGTTTAAATGTTGGTAGAGGCAAAAGCTCTATCTTACCATCTTCAAATTCACTGGTAAGTGTCCTACATGCCAATTTTGGCTTTCCATTGATAACCATTCCGCAAGCACCACAAATTCCAGCACGACATACAAAATCCGAACTCAAATCATGATCGATAGACGCTTTTATTTTACTCAAAGCAATATAGAGTGTCATACCTGGTGTCTCTTCTAGTGTATAATCAACAAAAGTTGGTTGTGAATTTTCATCAGATGGATTATATTTTAGTGTTGTTATGGTTATCTCTCTACTCATCTTCATCTCCTAATCGCTGATTAATGCTTTTGTACTCTGCTTGTAGTTCGTAAGGCATGAGTTTCTCTTGGAGTGCATGTCTGTCACCTTGATGTTCTTCACTGATCTTGTCGATTTCATCTTGTCTTTTTTGACTCAGTGGATTTTCGATGATAAACCCTTTTTTACCATATCCTCTAAAACCAGGAGGCATTTCCATCTTCATAATATCAAGCTCTTCATAGGCTAAAGTCGGTTCCAAATCATCTTCATTTGCCCAATAGCTCAGTGTTCTGTTAAGCCAGTTCTCATCATCTCTCTTCAGATAATCTTCTCTATAGTGGGCGCCTCTACTCTCTGTTCTATCTCTTGCCCCTTTGGCAACGCATAGAGCTACTTTAAGCATCATCGGCACTTTGTAAGCCTCTTCAAGTTCTTGATTTAGAAGTCTATGTTTATTGGTAATATTGATATCTTTTGTCTTTTTGAGTAGTACTTTAAGCTCTTCTACGGCTTCTTCTAAATCTTTGCCATTTCTAAAGATCCCCACTTTATCTTGCATAATATTTCGCATCTCATCTTTGATATCATAGATACTCTCTTTTCCGTCAAGTGCCAAAAGCTCATCAAGGTAGTTATCTTGCTTGGTTAATTCCTCTTGAACCATTTTTGTATCAATATCAATGTCAGTTTCTTTACAATAATCAGCAAAATAGTTACCAACGATCATACCAGAAACAACAGTTTCACTAACAGAGTTTCCACCCAGTCTGTTAAAGCCATGCATATCCCAACATGCGGACTCACCACATGAGAAGAGTCCATTGACATTAACACTTTGACCTTTTGGTGTGGTTCTGATACCACCCATGGAGTAGTGTTGCATTGGAAGCACCGGCATCCAACCTTTTTCACCTTCATCCGCAGGGTCAATACCATTAAACGTTTTACTAATATCTTGTACATCTCGTAGATTTTTCTCTATATGCTTCCGACCCAAAATAGAAATATCAAGCCATAAGTGGTCTCCATAAGGTGACTTCACACCTTTGCCTTTTTTGATATGTTCCAACATTCTTCGGCTCACAACATCCCTGCTTGCCAGATCTTTCTTTTCAGGTTCATAATCAGGCATAAATCTATAACCATCTTTATCTCTGAGTACTCCACCATCACCACGACATCCTTCGGTCAGTAAAATACCAGAGGGAACTATTGGTGTAGGGTGGAATTGAATTGCTTCCATATTGCCCAGATAAGCACCTGCATCTAATGCAATAGCATGTCCTGTCCCTTTACAGATAGTAGCATTGGTAGATTGTTTATAGATTCGACCATATCCTCCTGTTGCGATCATGGTTCCTTTTGCTACATAAGCAATGAGTCCGCCATTTTTTAGATCTCGAACAATGGCTCCATAACATTGCCCATCTTTGGTTATAAGAGAGATAGCCTCTTTTTTATCTTCGATCACTACGCCTCTCTTCATCGCCTCATTCGTTACAGCATAGAGCATCGTGTGACCTGTGGCATCTGCAGTATAACAGGTTCTCCACTTCTTCGTCCCTCCAAAGTCTCTTGCCGTAATGAGACCATGGGCTTCATCTTTTTCAGTAATGGTTGTCTTTTCAGCATTAATGACAGTCTCTCTGTCACCTTTTTTAACGCGACTCCAAGGCACACCCCAAGCGGCTAACTCACGAATCGCTTTGGGAGCAGTGTTTACAAACATTCTTGCTACCTCTTGGTCACAACCCCAATCACTCCCTTTGACTGTATCTGCAAAGTGAACATCTTCATTGTCACCCTCTCCCATAATACTGTTTCCAAGACTCGCTTGCATTCCCCCTTGGGCAGCAGCAGAATGTGAACGCTTCACAGGAACGAGACTAAGAACAATAGTATCTAAACCTTTATCTGTTGTCGAAATTGCCGAACGTAAACCTGCTAATCCTCCACCAATGATCAAAGCGTCAGTATATTTAATTTGCATTTTGTACCTCTACTTGTGGCATATATCTCTCACCATAATTTGCTTGATGTTCAGCTCCTATCTTCATATAGGCAAGAAGTGTTGCTACTCCCAGTGTCAACATTACACCACTTAATATCCATTTTGCTTTTTTGAGTCGTGCTCGACTCTTTTTAGGATCATCACCTTCAAACCATCCCCACTTCACACTCAATCTATATAGACCGATCGCACCATGAAACTCAACAGCAACAAGTAACATAATATAGAGTGGCCACATCATATCACTATAGACTCTGTCAGATGAAGCGTATGGACCAATGTTACCTGGATTGGTTAACATGATATAGAGATGTACAGAACCCAAAAAGAAGAGTGCAAAACCTGTACCCACTTGAATGATCCAGAGTTTTGTATCCCCGTGATTCATGAGCTTTGAATGGGTTTTTAGACGAAGGAACTCTCTATAAGATATGGGAAATTTACGCAGGGCTAAAAAAGCATGAAATATAAAAATAATAAATACAACCAAGATAGTAATAAAAACAGGAATACTGCTTCCGCCTTCAAATAGAAAACTAAGTTCAAAAGCTTTGGTGACAGAAAGCATAAAATCTTTACTAATCAGTATGGTGGAGACGAAAAGCATATGAAATATCATAAAAATGGCTAGAAATAAGCCTGTAGCACTTTGTAGAAAATCGAGTCTTGCAGGTATTCGACTCTTCTTTTTTTGAGTCGTTTGCCCTAAAAGACTTTCTACTATTCCCTCTTTAGACATAGTATTATCCTTTTTAATAAATATTAATGTAGGTTTGAAAATATAATAAAATACTGCTAGGAAGCCAAAAGCTTCCTGGTATTATGCAGGAAGAAGGGCTACTTGCTGTTGAAGAAAAGCATCTATCTCTTCGACCACAACGTTCATTTCTCTCTCGCCATCAATTACTTTGAGCAGGTTATTCTGGTTATAGAACTCTTCTATCTCCGCAATGGTCTCTTGGTAGATTCTCATAGTGTTATTGAACAAATCTTCACTTTTAGATTCATCACCACCCAATACACGTTCTCTGGCTACATCTTCACTTACTCTTATTTCAATCACAGAGCTAAGTTCGATGCCATCTACATTATTAAGGCAGTCTGCAAAAAATTTCATCTGTTTTTCTTTTCTTGGAAAACCATCGAGCAATACAATGTCAGTTGGTGCATTTTTGACTGCTCCGACAATAGTATCGATGACGATATCCGTAGGAACAAGTTCTCCGCTTTCTATAAAACCTTTGTTAATTTTGCCTAATTTTGTCTCTTTTTCTACTTCACTTTTTAGTAGATCACCTGTAGAGTAATGGGTAATATCTGAGTGATTTTTGGCAATATTGCTGCCATCTGTTGTTTTTCCTGAACCGGGCGCTCCAATAAGAAGTATAAGCTTTTTTAACATTTTTTTCTCCATAAAATACTGTATTATTGTAATTATAACGAATATAATATTTATATACTTTATGACATAGCTGAAATTTGTAATTTAATGTATTTAATAAGTGAAATTGTATGCGTAATAATCATATTTTATCATCATAAAACAACACTTCGCTATAATACTGTAAAGACTAAGATAGATGGAAAAAAAATGAATTTAGAACAACAAGACAAACAGTATGTACTGCAGACCTATGCTCGTGATTACACAAATTTTGTGAAAGGTGTAGGTTCTACACTTTATGATGATCAGGGAAAAGATTATATAGACTTTGCTTCTGGTATCGGGGTAAATTCTGTTGGACATGGAAATGAAAAGCTTAGCTCTGCCATTTGTGAACAAGCTAAAAACATCATTCATATTTCAAATTTACAGGTGATAGAACCACAGGCGAAACTGGCACAGAAGATCGTAGAGTTAAGTGGATACGACATGGGTGTCTTTTTTGCAAACTCAGGAGCGGAGGCAAATGAAGGTGCGATCAAAATCGCGCGTAAATATGGTGAAACTAAGTTTGATAACAAACGCTTTAAAGTGATCACCTTAGAACACTCTTTTCACGGACGTACGATTACCACGGTGAAAGCCACGGGCCAAGAGAGTTTTCATACACCAAACTTTTCACCGTATCCGGAAGGGTTTTCTTATGAAAAGTCTATAGAGGATGTGTATAAAGCGATCGATGATGAAACGGTAGCTGTACTGATAGAATTGGTACAAGGTGAGGGTGGTGTACAGCCTTTTGAAAAAGAAGAGATACAGAAGTTGGCAGCACATCTCAAATCTGAAGGTATTTTACTTATCGTAGATGAGGTGCAAACAGGGGTTTACCGAACAGGTGAGTTTTTAGCTTCTAACTTATATGAGATAGAGCCAGATATCATTACTTTAGCCAAAGGTCTTGGCGGTGGAGTACCTATCGGTGCAGTTATGACTAAGCATAAAGAGATATTGTGTGCTGGAGATCATGGGAGTACGTTTGGAGGTAATTACCTCAGTAGCGTTGCGGGACTTGCCGTTTTAAATGTATTGTATCCTCTGTATGACAATGGTAGAATAGATGAGACACTGGTCTATTTTTCTCAAAAACTGCAAGAAATAGTTTCAAAATATAATCACTTGTTTGAAAAAGAAGTAGGATTGGGATTGATGCGAGGACTTCGTGCAAAAAGTGCTGATGTTCAAGGGAATGTGATCAAGAACTGTATGGGTGAAGGTGTGATTGTCCTTAAAGCAGGGCGTAATACAGTCCGTTTTCTACCAAGTATCACAATCAGTAAAAATGAAATTGATGAAGGGTTTAAACGTTTTGAAAAAGCTATTTCTTCTTTGTAGTTTATTGGTCTCATCTGTGATTCATGCAGATGAATTGGGGGATATCCTTTCTGACAATAAAGAGTTACTCTTTGACTATCAGTTTCAAAGCAATGAACTTGAGAGTGATATACTTTCAAAGAGTTGGGTCAACCCTGTAAAAATACAGTATAGAAAAAATTACTCTACACAGTTTATAGATAATACAATTGATACAGCAAATTTTTCTATCATCGTAGATCAGCCTATATTCAGATCAGGTGGAATTTACTATGGTATTAAGTACTCCCAAGCACTACGTGATGCAAATAACGCTGAACTAACACTTCAAAAACGTACCATGATAGGTGATGTGGTCTCTATACTTTTCAACTTGAAAAAGACAAAGCTTGAACAAGAAAAAATGAAGTATCAAATCAAAAATGACATTATTGATATACGACAAAAGCGTGACAGTTATGAATCAGGTTTGTTGGACAGTAGTTTTTTAGATCAGGCTATTTTGAAAAGAAGTCAGGATGAAACTGCACTGCTTCAAATGGACCTAACATTGATGGAACTCAAGCAGAGATTTTCACTTTTGAGTGATAAAAATCCGGACAGTTTGCGTCTTCCAGCTTTAAAACTTATTAGTAAGTCAAATTATACTGCTGAAAACCTGGAACTCAAAAGAGATAGATTACGTGCAGAACAGTCAGACTATAATGAAAAAGTAACATGGGCAAAGTATCTACCAACAGTCTCATTACAGGGACAATATATCGATGGAGATCTTAATCCTCTTTACTTTAATCCAACACTTCAAGAAAAGTATTATAGTTATGGTTTTTCTATTTCTATGCCACTGGATATAAATACTTTTTCTGATATAGAAGCCAGTAAAGTGGCAAAGTTAAGGGCAGCTGTAGAAGTGCTTGATAGAAAAGATACGGTGGAAGAAGAGTATAATTGGATACATAATAGTTTGGGTATCTTAGATAAAAAAATAGTTTTGGCCCAAAAAGATGAGAAAGTCTATAAAAGCCTGTTCCGTTTAACCAAAAATCTTGCGGATGCAGGAGAAAAAACTTCTTTAGATGCGGATATCATGCATAACTCTTTACAGATCAGAAAGATAGATCAAAAGATATACAAGATAGATAAGCAAGTACAGCTATTGAAACTCTATGTCCGGGTGGAAGATGCAATTTAGTACATATATGAATGAGTGGCTTTATGGTGAAGAGGGGTATTATAAACATTTCAAAGCGATAGGTAAATCAGGAGACTTTTACACTGCAGTGAGTACAAGCAGCTTTTTTGGTGCAAGTATTGCAAATTATTTGTATACGCTCTTAAAAGAAGAGAAAGCAGATAAAAACGGTTGGCTTATAGAGGTAGGCGCACACCAAGGGTATCTGCTTTGTGATATGATCCAGTGGCTTTATACTTGTGATCCTACTCTGGTACAAACGCTTAAATTTGGGATTGTAGAACGTCAGCCTGAAGTACAAAAGGCACAATTGGCTTATATTCAAGAACGTTTTGGTGATGATATACAGATCACACATTTTAATGACATCGCAGAAGTGGAAGCTGCCTATGCTTTTGTTGTAGCCAATGAAATTTTCGATGCGTTCCCTTGTGAACTTTTAAAAGATGAAAAGATAGCTTTGGTTAAAGAGCATAAGGTAGAGTGGGTAGAAGCACCGACTGAGATGTTGACATGGGCGAAGAAACATCACTTAACACAAGGTGAGGTAGCTGTTGGCTATGAGGAATTTGCAAAAGAGATGGCAAGTGGCATAGAAAAATGTGATTTTGTCTCTTTTGACTATGGTGAAAAGTATGTACGTAATGATTTTTCCATACGTGTCTATAGAGCACATGAAACCTTTCCTCTGTTTGATGAGGCATTGACCTTGGCTGATTCCTATAAAAAAGATGACATTACCTATGATGTGAATTTTGGACATGTGAGTGAAGCATTTGTAGAAGCAGGTTTTGAAGAAGTCTCTTATGAGACACAGGCACGTGCTTTAATACGTTTTGGGATTATTGATATTCTTGAACGCTTTTCCAAGCAGACAACACAGGCAAGATATATGAGTGAAGCAGACAAGATAAAAACACTGATATCTCCCACTATGATGGGAGACAGATTTAAATTAGTACATTTTAGAAAGTAGTCTACTGCTATCTTGTTGCTTTAAGCATTTTACATCGTTTGATAGAAGCAGCTTCACTGCCAAACATCGCAGCATATTTATCAAACTTTTCTTGACTTATCATGGCGATGCATTCTTGTTTGTTCATGGTATTTGCAGTGGCTATAGCTGTTTGCTCAACTGTTTCTACTTTTTCTTTTTTCTTCGTATCTTCAGGATACATATAAGCCGAATCAAAATTTGTATCTTCAATCTCTTTTAATTCAATTTTTTTCTTTGGGGGAGGAGGGAGATAGGTTTGTTTCACTACATGTGGTGTGGTATTTTTCTCTTTGTTTTCTACTGTAGGTTGGTCACATCCGCTGAAGAGCATAAGGATAGTGATGGTGACGATGCCATATTTCATATGTACTCCTTCGTTAATAATGATACACTTATTGTAATATAATCTACTGAGAATTACAACAATGTTTACGAAAAAAATAAAGGATAGGAATGGGTGAGAGTAGGTATGAAATTTATTCTAGGATAGATGGAGTGGTCATTGGCTAATAACAGCAACGGCAATAGCAAACCCACCGTCATGGCTAATGGAGAGTGAACACTCTTTGATATGGTGTTTTTTTTGTGCCTCTTTACTTAGTGTAAATATGGGTGCTCCACGGGGGTCTTTTGATATGATAATATCATGAAAAGATAATTCACTGCCAATGCCACAACCTAATGCTTTTGAAATAGCTTCTTTAGCTGCCCAAAATCCAGCGATAGATGCTGTCCTTTGAACGAGGTCTATCTCTTGGGGGTGCAAAAAACGTTGTTTGAATTTATCACCAAATTGTGTTAATGATTTTTCTATTCTATTGATCTGTACAATATCTGTTCCTATTTTCATAACAGTATTATATCTATTACATCCACTCAACCACTTTAGAAACTTCATCTGCGATAAAACATTTAATATTTGTTTTTTCAAGAGGTTTATTGGGTATCACAGCTTTTGTAAAGCCTTGTGTCTCTATCTCTTTTAGACGTTGGGTGAGGCCTGAGATCTCACGTATTTCACCAGTAAGACTTACTTCACCCAGAAACAGTGTTTCTGCACTCAGTTCTCTGTCTCTGTAGCTGCTTAAGATAGCTGCAATGATGGCAAGGTCAGCAGAGGGTTCATTGATCTTGATACCTCCTGAAACGTTTATAAAGACATCATAGGTACCAAGAGGTAGATCAAGTTTCTTTTCAAGTAGTGCCAATAGCATGCCCAGACGATTGTTATCAAAACCTGTAGAACTTCTTTTTGCATGTCCATAAGACTCTGAAACCAGTGCTTGTACTTCTACGATGATAGGACGGCTTCCTTCCATGATGACAGTCAGTGCTGAACCTGACTGGAGTTTATCTTTGTTAAAAAACTTTCCTGCCATACTTTTTGCATCGTTGAGACCTTCTTTATTCATCTCAAATATACCCACTTCATTGGTCGCCCCAAAACGGTTTTTAAAACCGCGTAATAGACGTAGATCAGAGTTTGTATCACCTTCGAAATATAAAACAGTATCTACCATGTGTTCAAGGACTCTAGGGCCTGCTATGGAACCATCTTTTGTGATATGGCCGATGATAAAGATAGGTATCTGTAAAGACTTTGCGATACGCATAAGTTCAAAGGTGATCGTACGTACCTGTGTGACTGAACCAGGAGCAGAGGGCGTTTCATCAGAGTAGAGTGTTTGTATGGAGTCTATGACTATAAGTTCATAGTTTTGATTGTTTATCTCTGAAAGGACAGAGCTAAGATTTATCTCGGGGAGTAGAAAAAGGTTGTCATGGTTCGCTTCGAGTCTGTTTGCCCGTAACTTTATCTGTCCGGCAGACTCTTCTCCTGAGACGTAAAGGACTTTTTTTTCAGCTCTGGCAAGATTCCCTGCTATCTTGAGCAAAAGGGTGGATTTTCCCACACCGGGGCTACCTCCAATGAGTGTAAGTGAGCCTGGAACAATACCTCCACCCAGTACCAGGTCAAGTTCTCCGCTTCCTGAAGAGAAACGGACAATATTGTCTTCTTCTATCTGTGTAATAGGTTTTGCTTTGGGTAAGGGTGAACCCGAAGCACTAGAACTTGAAGTTTCTTTTAAAAATTTAATTTGATCAGCACTCAGTTCGATCATTGTTTCCCATTGATCACAGGAAGTACATTTCCCCATCCATCTAGGAGATTGAAATCCGCATGCCTGACACTCAAATAATGTTTTTTTCTTTGCCATGATTAACCTTCTGTTCTATTATGATGGGTATTATATGTCTAAATGGTGAGAAAATTAGAAAATATGTCATATTGACATATTTTTAAAGTCTATGAATTTATATTGTGCCCTGACCGAAGGGAAGAAATGCCCTTGGGGTACATGTTTTTACTTTTTAACTCTTTTGGTTATAATTTCGGCATATACGAAGGAATCCTAGTGACATTTAATTCAATTAAACAGCTTTTTTATGGTCTATATCTGACAAACAGTTTTGGTTATAGACTAAAAAAAATTAAGGATCCTATGGAAATAAAAAGATTGAGACATGCCTATTCAGAGGCACAACTTAATGTTTTACATGTTTCAGTAAAGATAGAAAATCCGGAAAAATTACCTCAAGAAGGTCAATATCTTATAGTTATTAACCATAAAAGCATTATCGATCCACCTATTGTAGAAGTGGCACTTGAAGAGACAGAAATATTTGGCCCATGGATTTCAAAAAAAGAGCTTTATAACTCTTTTTTCTTTGGACTGTTTGTACGTAATGCCGGATCGATACTGCTTGACAGAGAAAAAAGCCAAATGAGTGGTTTTTTTGCTGACACAAAAGAAGCAGTAAAACGTGGAGAATCTATCTTCATTTTTCCAGAAGGTACACGAAATAAAACGGACAAACCTTTAACAACATTTAAAGAGGGCTCTCGTCTTATTGCTTTAAAAAATCGTTTGCCTATCTTACCTCTTTATATCAAAACGGATGCAAATGAAGTATTGAAAAATGCATTAAATGACAGTAAACTGGAACAGGAAGTAACGATAGTGGTTGGGGATATTATAGATTACAAAGAGAAAACCAGTCTTGAAATATTGTATCGTAAAATGTTTTCTCTTGAAGAAGAGGGTGATCCTTCCTAAATAAAGATTTCGTCTAGGATCGTATTGATATATTCATTTGCTTTGAATCGGATAAGATCTTTAGGCTGCTCGCCTGTGCCTATGTAAAAAATAGGCATTTTCAGTTCATCCGCAATACTTAGAACAGAACCACCTTTAGCCGTACCATCAAGCTTTGTAATGATGATACCATCAATCCCGATCATTTCATTAAACGCTTTTGCCTGATTGATTGATGAACTACCTTGTGTACCATCAAGAACAAGCATTTTACGATGAGGGGCACCATCAAGTGCCTTTCCCGCAGTACGGATCATCTTTTTTAACTCTTCACTCAGGTTTGTTTGCGTATGGAGTCTACCTGCCGTGTCTATGATGATGTTATCAAATCCCTTGGCTTTTGCAGATTCTATGGCATCATAGACTACAGCAGATGGATCATGTCCCTGTTGTGTCGCAATGATTGGAACCTCCAGTTTGTCTGCCCATCTTGTAAGTTGTTCTATCGCAGCAGCACGAAATGTATCTCCCGCACCCAGAATTACTTTTTTACCTTCTTGTTTATAGCGATACGCCAGTTTGGAGATCGTAGTGGTTTTACCTGCACCATTAACACCGATGATCATCTCCACAAAAGGTTTTGCATCACTCTCTTTGAAGTCCGCTTTATATTGAAAAACAGAGATAAGTGAGTTGAATGCCTGAATCTTATTGATCTTGTCTGGCAATCCATTTAAAAGTTTTTCTACAAGTTCATAATGTACATCTGCTTCAAGCAAGATGTCTTCAAATTCATCTTTGGGAATACTTTTTCGTTTTGTTGGTGCAACCTCTTTGATCGCATCACTGGTTTTACCCAATACTTTTTTTAATAAATTGAACATAATCTATTACCTTGCTTTTAATTGTTTTTTTGCTTGTTGTATATCGTATTCTATCATTTCTACGGGTACGCTACCTTCATAATGGGTAAAATACTCACCCTCGACATACATTACTGTGAGTGGAATGGAAAAATTCTTAGGTAAGTGGAGTGTAGTTGCCAGCAGATTTGCAAAGGCATCGTTGTATGTACCGTTAGAGATAAAATAGTTGACTTGATTTTTTGCCATAAACGTCTCCAGCTCAGCTTGCACAATACTGTCATGGGTAAGTATACCTACGACAAAAAGCTCTTTTTGGTGTTTTTTCTGAAGATCATTCAAATAGGGGATCTCTCCAATACAAGGTGGGCACCATGTAGCAAAAAGGTTTACAATGACAATAGGCTGTGTCACGTTCTGTAAAATGACTTTGCTATCGTTAACGGTGACTTTATGACTTTCCGATTTTGTGTTAATGAGTGTAAATACCTCTGGTGCTTTTTCCGGTACAGAGATATTTATTTCGGGTGTAGAGAGTTCTGTTGGAAGAGTATCAAGGAGCTCATCTTGTTTCTTCCCTATTTTAAATCTTTTGTCTTCTTGTTCAACGCCATCTTTTTCCGAAAAAACTTCAGTAGTGTTTTCTGTGGGGATAGAAGAAACTTCGGGTTTTTCATCTTCCCACCCTATAAAGATGAACAAGATAATGAGTAAAATGAGTAAAACAACAGCACCTATTTTATGCACACAGACCCTTTTGGTATAATTAGTACGGCGATTATAGCCAAAGAGCAATAAATAATAAGACAAGGGCACATCTACAGCCCTAAAACGGATTGGTATGACAAAAGAGGGTAAAAAAAAGCAATTTAGAACGCAGAGCTTAAATCGATTGAAGAAAGCTTCCGGATTGGGTAGTTATCAAAAAGACAAGAAAATAGTGCATGCACTGTATCAATATATCGTAGAAAGTAATGTTAAAAATGTAATGCTTTATGTACCTTTAAAGACAGAGGTGAACTTATATCCACTCATACAGAGATTGCGCAAGGAAAAGAAAGTACTCTATGTACCATTTATGGAAGGTGCAAGTTTTAGGTTGGTAAAATATAGACTTCCACTAAAGAAAAAACAGTTTGGGATAAAAGAACCCAATGATTCAAAACAATACAGAATAAAAAATATAGATATAGCTATCGTACCTATTGTGGGAGTAGATGTAACACGCAGACGTGTTGGATTTGGTAAAGGTATGTATGATAGATTTTATGAAAAACAGAATAAAAATATAAAAAAAACAGTTTTTGTAGCGCGTGAATTGTGTTACAGCAAAGAGATCATAACAGACGAATATGATGTAAAAGCAGACATGATTATAACCGCTTAATAGGTTTTGCCAAAAGCGAAGCTTGAATGATCAAATAGCATATGGATCTGGTTTGTATGTTATGCGACATGTAATGACCGAAGGATAATTAATGTTAGGGATAATAGGAATTTCCAGTGTAACTGGGGTAGCTATTGGGACAGCTGTGTGTTACCTGTGGCTAAAAAATAGTACCAAAAACAGATTTTCATACATACAGCTAGAAGCAAAAGCCAAGGCTAAAGCCATAGAAAAAGAGACGGAACTTTTACTGAAGTCTGCGCATGTGAAGATCAAAGAAAAAGAGTTGGAACAAGAGCGTGAATTTCAAAAACGTGTGTCGAAGGTCGATGAACGTAATCGTGCATTGATCTTACAAACTAAAGAGTTTACTTTAAAAGAAGATGGTTTCAAACTTTTGGAACAGAGAGTATTGGACAAAGAGACACAGTTAGAAAAACTTGAAAGAAAAAAGCAAGATGAGATCGCCAATACCGTAGATAAAATGCAAAATATTGCTTCTTTGACAAAAGAGGAAGCAAAAACATATATTTTAGAAAAAGTAGAAGAGCAGAGCCGTGCAGATGTTGCAGGTATTGTACGTAAATATGAACAAATGGCTAAAGATGAAGGGGAAAGAAAAGCCAATTATATTTTAGCACAGGCAACTACGCGCTATGCAGGTGATTTTGCAGGTGAACGTCTTATCAATCTTGTGAACTTACCAAGTGATGAGCATAAAGGGCGTATCATTGGTAAAGAAGGTAGAAACATTAAGACACTGGAGATGCTCTTGGGTGTGGATATTGTTATCGATGAAACACCAGGCGTGATCCTTGTAAGCAGTTTTAATCTTTACCGAAGGGCTATTGCAACCAGGGTTATAGAGATACTGGTAGAAGATGGACGGATACACCCTGGACGTATTGAGGAAGTGCATGCAAAAGTAGAAGAAGAGTTTGAACAAAAAACCTTTGAAGAGGGTGAAAACATACTGATAGAATTAGGGCTTTTCCCTATGCATGAAGAGCTTGTAAGACTTCTGGGTCGCATGAAATACAGAGCCAGTTATGGACAAAATGCACTGGCACATACCTTGGAAGTAGCCAAACTTGCACGTGTGATGGCAGCGGAAATGGGTGGAGATGAAAAACTTGCGCTTCGTGCAGGACTCTTACATGACATCGGTAAGGCACTGACACAAGATTTGGGCGGTTCACATGTAGACATAGGTGTAGATCTTTGTCGTAGGCATGGAGAACACCCTTCGGTCATCAATGCTATATATGCCCATCATGGACATGAAGAACCAGACTCTGTAGAGAGTGCTGCCGTGTGCGCTGCAGACAAACTCTCTGCAGCAAGACCTGGTGCAAGAAGAGAAGTACTTGAAAGCTTTACCAAGCGTGTGAAAGAAATAGAAGACATTGCACTAAGTAGAGAATATGTCAATCAAGCGTATGCCATTAATGCTGGTAGAGAGATACGGGTTTTTGTGAATGCACAAAAGATGAGTGACAATGAAGCCGTACTCCTAAGTAAAGAGATAGCAAAAGAGATACAAGAAAAAGTGCAATACCCAGGCGAGATAAAAGTGAATGTGATTCGTGAGACAAGAGCTGTGAATTATGCAAAATAAATTTTAAAAGCGTTATAATATTGCTAATTTATTTAAAGGAAGAAAAATGAAGAAATTATTTCTAGGATTACTATTTTTAGGATTAAGTTTCCAGCTACAGGCAAAAGACACTGTGGTGGTACTTGAAACAAATGTAGGAAAGATAGAATTGAAGATGTATCCTGAAGTTGCACCGCTTGCAGTTGAAAACTTCACAACACATGTCAAAAACGGTTACTACAATGGACTTATATTCCATAGAGTCATTAAAGGATTTATGATCCAGGGTGGAGACCCTACAGGTACGGGTAGAGGTGGTGAGTCTATCTGGGGAAAACCTTTTAAAGATGAGTTTGGAAATAATGTTGTTTTTGACAAGCCATTTTTACTCGCTATGGCAAATAGCGGTCCAAAGACAAACGGAAGTCAATTTTTCATCACACTTGCACCTACAGGTTGGTTAAATGGTAAACATACGATTTTTGGAGAAGTGGTTAAAGGGCAAGACGTAGCACGTAAGATAGAAAATGTATCGGTTTCTAGAGGCAGTAATAAGCCATTATTTGATCAAGTCATTAAAAAAGCATATATTAAAAAATAGATGGATTTAAATATATTACGAGATGAGCGTAAGAAATGGCTTACGTGGAAAAATATAGTGCCTTATCAGGAAGCCATTAAAACGCTTAAAACGTATGAAGATGTTGAGGTTAAACTTGGGGATAGAGTAGAAGTCCAAATTAAGGATCTTAGTTCTCAAGATGCTCAGCAGATAAAAGAGACGGCCCTTCTGATGAAGCCTTGGCGAAAAGGACCGTTTCAAATTAATGACCTTTTTATAGACTCTGAATGGCAAAGCCAGATCAAATACAATCTTCTTGAACCACATTTTGACCTTAAGGACAAGATCGTTGGTGACATAGGATGTAATAACGGATATTATTTATTTCGTATGTTATCGCAAGAGCCTAAAAAACTTATAGGATTTGACCCTTCTGCTATCTATTATTCACAGTTTCAGTTTATTAACCATTTCATAAAGTCTGACATCGTGTATGAACTTTTGGGTGTAGAACATGTAGAGTTTTATGAAAATAAGTTTGATACACTTTTTTGTTTAGGGGTACTCTATCACAGGTCTGATCCGGTGGCAATGCTTAAATCATTGTTTAAAGGACTTAATAAAGGTGGTGAACTCATTTTGGATACCTTTATGATAGATGGTGAAGGTGAGATGTGTTTGACCCCTAGAGACCGTTATTCGAAGATACCAAATATCTATTTTGTCCCCACTGTCAGCGCTTTAAAGAACTGGTGCTTTAGGGCAGGATTTGAAACAGTTGAAGTATTGGAAACCATGAAAACAGAACCTAATGAACAAAGAAAAACAGAGTGGATAGACACACAAAGTCTTGAAGACTTCCTTGATCCTGATGATGACACAAAGACCGTCGAGGGGTATCCTGCACCTAAAAGAGTCTACATAAAAGCAATTAAATCACTCTAAAATAGTGTAAAAAGCCTAATTCTTAAAGTTACTTTTATTTTTAAATAAGGTTGATTTAGCTATAAATACGCTAATAAAAGAGAAAAGTGGACAAAGTTTAAGTTTTGTCCACTCTCTTATTGATTGGAAAAGAATGAGAATACTAACGGTAGGTTTCAGTGACGAATATGTTAAGGAACTTGAAAAAGAATTAGATAAATACTTTATTTGTATTGTAGACAATGCAAAAGATATGTATGATGCAACCAATTTTACAGACTTTAGACACTATGAACTGGTTGTGATCGTGGACGAAGGTGTAAAGTTTTCACTTGAGCGTTACGTGAATGAAGTAAAAAAGAAAAAGAGTGAAACGAAGATTATGATACTGACAAATAATGTCAAGGCACAATCTGGTTTCTTCTCTTTGGGTGTAGATGATGTGATCTATCAGCACTGTGAATACCCTGATCTTATCGCTGCAAGAGTTTTGGCAAATATGAGACACCTTTTTGGTACACAGGTAAACATTGATAAGCTTGTGATTGATATCGCAAATAAAAAGATAGAATATGATGAGAAAATCGTCTCTCTTAATGGTAAGACATTTGATATCTTGGCATACCTTGCACTTCGTAAGCAACGTGTTTTTTCTAAAGATGAAATCATTAATGCACTTTGGGAAGAACCTGAGTATGTCAGTGATAACACTGTTGAAGTAGCGATCAATCAGATCAGAAAAAGATTGAAGAGTATCCTCGGATTCCAAGTGATCCATACAGTACGTCGTAGAGGCTATAAATTTTCTTATTAAGTGTTTCCTTTCTTCATCCTCGTGCTTGACACGGGGATCCATAACCGTATCTACAAAATAATTCAATAACTTCCTTTAAAACATTGCTATAATTTTAAAAATTATTTAGGATTATTTATGCAACTCAACACCCATTTAAATATCAATACTTCTCTCTGTGGTAAAGTCACAAAACTTAATGCAAACTATGCAGAAGTGTTACTTCACACTACACAACAAATGACAGTAGATACACAAGGTTTGGTACATGGCGGTTTCATCTTTGGTGCGGCTGACTATGCAGCCATGTCAGCAGTGAATGACACTCTGGTTGTTTTAGGCTCTTCTAGTTCTAAATTCATTGCTCCTGTAAAAGAAGGTGATGCTGTTTTATGTAAGGCAACAGTGTTAAGTGAAAAGGGGAAGAAACGAGAAGTAGAAGTACAGGCTTTTGTAGATGAAAAACTTGTATTCGAAGGAAACTTCACGACTTTTGTACTTGCAAAGCATGTGTTGGAGGGGTAAGTCCTCTCTGACGTACATCTGCTAACTTTATCCTTATCATGCTAACACTTATTTTAGTTTTCAAGATTCACAAGAGTTAATAAAAAAACTTTGCTATAATTGAACATATGGGTACATTCATTATTCAAAGTCTTCCATGGGAAAGGGTGAAATAGTGCAAATGAAAATCAAATATATTATTGTTATATGGCTTATGTTTATCTTCTCTGCTTCTGCTGCTGAAGCATCATGGAACGGAAAATGGCATACTTTTTGGAAATATGGTGCCTATGTAATGATCTTGGAACAGCATGGCAATGATGTTAATGGAACTTATAACCCTTCACATGGGATACTTACGGGATCTATTGAAGGTAAAAAACTTCATATAAGTGCAAAAGACGATGATGGCGCATTTAAGCTCACGCTAACAATGGGACAAAATGGTAATACATTTTTTGGTAATAGCACACAGGGTGATTGGATCGCTGCCAGTAGAGTGAGTACAGATAGTAATTCTAATACACTATTGGTAAATGATTCTTCACCTTTTAACACCTTCTATTCTTTTCTAAAACTTTCTAATAATGTGAGAAATGGCCAGTATGAATCGCTTGAAAAGGCACTTGAGCTCCTATACCTTGACGATGAACAGAAAAAATATGTGTATGCAAAAAGATTGGCTCTGGCTAGCACTTTTTTTAGAATTCTAGATGCCTGTACGGTTGAAAATCATAACTTTAATGAAAATGTAGAGACAGAGAATGATAGTGTCATTCTTCATCAGGCAGGCACTCTTAATACGGTTGAAGTGCATTTTATTAAAACAAATGATACAGGAGTGTGGAAGATAAAACTTCCTACAGAAGAGGAGATGGACAAAACATTACACTCTCTTTTGGAGGCACGTGAAAGTAATGAATATAATCCAAATGATAATCTTCAGCTCAAAAATCCACGTGCTACGATGCGTACATTTATTGAACAGCTTGAACGTTGGAAAAAAGGGGGAAAACCGTATGTTCTCTCAACAATGAATCTTACTGCTCTCGATCCTGCTATTTGGGATTGGCAGGCACCGTTGCTCTCTTATTATCTGTTAGGGGTGATTAATCGGCTTTCTGAAGTCGTTTATCAGGAGATACCAAATGATCCTAAAAGTAAAAAACCTTATGTCCACTTTCATCATCCCTTGGGGAGTATAGTTATTGCACCTTATGAAGTTGATGGACAGACGCGCTGGCAGTTCACACCTGAAACATTTGTAACGATAGAGAAACTTTTCGAAGAAATGGAAGAGGTTCCCAGTAAAGTACCAAACAGAATGACCAATGAGTATAAGCTCTATTTCAAGCTGAAAAGTTTTGCTAAATCTATTTCTCCTCTTCTTATAGAGAAGTTTTACGACACTTCTTTATGGCAGCTTATTCTACTGGGTATGGTTGTCTTCCTGGCAGGCTGTTTCAGTTATGTTAGCAGATGGAGTACACGCAATATAGTGAAAAGGTTTTACCTGACAAAACGATGGACAGATGAGAAGATCACTTTAAAAATTCTACGTCCTATTCAAATTTTGACTTTTGGTTTAATTCTCCTTTATGGTGCACATCAGCTTGGGTTATCTGATTTTCTTTTTGGTATTATCAAAACTTTTTCGCATCTCTTGATCGTTATTGGTGTTGCATGGTTTGTTTTAACTTTAGTTGATATCATGATTACTCTTTTAAAGATAAGGGCAAAAAGGAATACCTCAGAGATAGATGACATTATTCTTTCACTTGCCAGAAGTATACTCCGTATTGGAATAATGCTTTCAGCCATCTTTACTGTGGCGGAGATAGTGGGTATACCTTACAAAACTGTTGTTGCAGGTCTTGGGATAGGTGGTTTGGCTTTTGCCATAGCAGCCAAAGATACGATTGCCAACTTTTTTGGTTCAGCGATCATCATCGCAGACAGACCATTTAAAACAGGAGACAGGATAAAGATCGGGTCTGATATTGGCATGATCACTAATGTTGGGATGCGTTCTACCAAGATCAGAACAATTTTCGATACAGTATTGACTGTTCCTAACAATATGATAACCCGTGAAATGATAGATAATTACAGTGAACGCGAAGCGATGAGGGTTGATACAAAGTTCTTTCTAAGCCTGGATACATCCAAAGAGGCATTGGATAGGATCGATATGGACATTGAAAAATTCTTGAGAGAAAACCAAAGTGTCAACTCTGATAAGATCATTCTTACAGGTGTTAATGACTATACTAAAAGAGGCATCATATTTGGGGTAAGTTTCTTTGTTAAAGCTTCAACAGATATGGAGTATAGTACGATAAGACACCGTCTTGTAACAGATGTCGCCCAGATAATCAAAGACAATGGGATTGAACTGGTTATGATACATCAAGAGTATCCAGATGAGACATAGTATTAAGAGAAGAGGTATGAGGACAAATGAAGCTTATGATATACTTCATTTTTTAAATATGATTCAAGGTAAACTATAATGAAAAAATTTCTACTCTATGTTTTTTTAGCTCTGGCAATACTTGCAGCCATTTTAACTTATATCCTTTACAGTGAAGGGGCATTTCAAACATATGAACCTACAAAACAAAGTGATTTAGAACCTTTTATGAAGTGTGAAGCAGGAAAATGTGCTGCAGGAAAGTGTGGTGCAAATCAATAGTTCAGAGTACTAGGCTTAAATAGTACTCTTCACCTGTTCTATCCAAAAAGGTATGACTCTTTGTTCTGCTTTAAGGGTAGTGCTCATTCCATGACCCGGATAGATCGTGTAATCGCCTTCTATGGTAAGCGCTTTTTCTAAACTTTTAACCATCTCTTCTCCACTTGATGAAGGGAAATCCCATCTTCCTATACTTTGTTCGAAAAGAAAGTCTCCACTGAACCATACATCATCTATCTCTATAATAGAACAGCCAGGAGTATGCCCCGGAAAGTGACGGAATTTTATCTTTACTCCTTCAATAATGAGTTCTTCATCACCTACGATGATATGGTCAGGTTGACTTGGTGGTGTACCTTGTTTAAGAGGATCATCTGTAAGCATAAAAACATCACCTTTAGGACAATAGATTGGAAGCTTCAATTTCTCTTTTACTTCAGCATTTGACCATACATGATCAAAGTGGCCATGTGTATTGAGTATGGCTACAGGATTCGTAACATTGTCAAGTACCCATTTGGTAGCACCCATACCAGGGTCTATGATGAAGTCTTTCCCGTCAACTGTAGCAATATAACAGTTGGTTTGGTAAGTTCCCATTGGTTGTATTTTGATTTGCATGATATAATTCTCCTATGAATATATTTAGTCTTTTAGAACGTGCCATTATCAGTGATGATATTCTTATGAAAGAGGAGTTGACCACTCAGTGTTTGGAGTATTGTATCCAAAATGAAATAAGGTGTGATGATGATTTTACACCTCTGTTATTTTCACAACCGTCATATGCTTCCAAATGTCACATTGTAGATCCCCGAGAGTTACCGGCCAGAAAAGACTTTGAGAGTAAAGAGGGATTGGCTACATTGGTACATGCCATTGCACACATAGAGTATTCTGCTATCGATCTGGCACTTGATGCAGTGTATCGTTACCCACAGATGTCTAGTGCATATAAAGTAGACTGGCTTGAAGTAGCCAGTGACGAGATACGTCACTTTAAAATGCTGCAGAGCATATTGATAGAACTTGGATATACCTATGGAGACTTTCCTGTACATTGTGGACTTTTTGACGCGGCAGAACATACGGCAGAGAATATTTTGGACCGTATGGCGATCATCCCGCGTTATTATGAAGCGTCAGGTCTTGATGTCAGCCCTCAGATCATTAAAAAATTGGACAACAAACGTAAAAATCCTCAGGTGAAAAAACTGATAGATGCACTACATATCATTTATGATGAAGAGATAGATCATGTGCACAAGGGTGATAAATGGTTTAAGTACCTTTGTAAAGAAGAAGGAAATAAAGAGGGTACAGAAGAACAGGTGTATTTTGAAATACTGGAACGTTATCATTTACTCAGTAAACACCGTCCCCATGTAAATGTGGAAGCGAGAAAAGAAGCAGGTTTTTCTTGTTCTGAGATAAAAAAACTGGGTGCAAAGGAGTGTTCATGAGACTCTTCTTTGAGCAGATGTTCTTTTTGCCAAAATGGTATCATTATCCTCTGATATTACTTCTCTTTCCTCTTTCTGTTCTTTACGGAATCATGATGTCTGTACGCAGAATGGCCACTCCCCAAAAAAACTTTGGAATTCCCATCATTTCTGTGGGAAATCTTATCGTTGGGGGGAGTGGTAAAACACCTTTTGTCATAGCACTTGCTTCACGACTGGAAAGTGTAGTCATTATCTCTCGGGGGTATGGCCGCAAAAGCAAAGGGTTGCTCGAGGTCAGTTTTGAGGGCAAGATACTTGTCGATGTGACAGAAAGTGGAGATGAACCTATGCTTATGGCACAGTCGCTACCTCATGCTAGTGTTATTGTCAGTGAAGATAGAGAACTTGCTATAGCGTTAGCCAAAGAAAAAGGTGCAAAGTGTATCATCCTGGATGATGGATTTAACCGCGTTGAGATAGAAAAATTTGAAATTTTACTTGAGCCTGAAAACATCAATAACTATTTGCCTTTCCCTGCAGGTGCATTCAGAGAGTTTTGGTTCAATAAAAAATATGCAGATATTGTGGCTAAAGAGGGAGAGGCCTTTCATCGACAAGTAGATTTTGAAAATCTTAAAGCACAAATGCTACTTGTAACGGCTATTTCAAATCCGAATAGACTTGATTCTTATCTGCCAGAGGGAGTAGTGCACAAAGTTTATTTGGAAGACCATGCCTATTTTGAGGAAGAAAAGTTGAAAATGCTTCTATCTGAGTATGGGGCTCAGAGTCTTCTTGTCACAGAGAAAGATGTAGTAAAAATGCAGGACTTTAAGTTGCCTATCTCTGAAATGAAGTTAAAATTAGAGATTAAAGAGACCATTTTCACTCAAGTAGATGAATATATAAAGGGATACCCACAATGAATAATAAGATCGATGTTGTAAAAACGCTGCTTGAAGCTTTACCGTTTATTAAAAAATTTGCCAATGAAAAGATAGTCATTAAGTATGGTGGTTCTGCACAAACAAGTGATGCGCTCAAAGAACAGTTTGCACAGGATATTGTACTTTTACATCTTGTAGGGATGAAACCTATCATCGTACATGGTGGAGGTAAAAGTATTACAGATCTTCTTGCGGATCTAGGTGTTGATACGAAGTTTGTAGATGGGCAGCGTGTGACGACAAAAGAGGTGATGCGTATTGCAGAGATGGTATTGAGTGGAGAGATCAACAAAGAGATCGTCTCTTTGCTTGATAACCATGGCTCCAAAGCCATTGGAATTTCCGGGAAAGATGGTGGTTTTTTAAAGGGTATCCCTAAAGATTTTGAAAACTTTGGGTATACGGGTTTCATCGAACATGTCAATCCTGAAATCGTAAACAATATCATCGAAGACGGAGCTATACCAGTGATTGCACCTATCGCAGGAAGCAGTACTATGGGACATCCTGGGTTCAATATCAATGCGGATCTTGCAGCAAGTAAAATTGCTGTAGCCCTGGAAGCAAGAAAGGTACTTTTCCTGACAGACACTCCTGGTGTGTTAGATAAAGAGATGCAACTCATTTCAACCCTAAGCATAGAAAAAACGGAAGCCCTCAAAGCAGATGGAACGATACAAGGGGGCATGGTACCTAAAGTGGATGCCTGTATAGAAGCTTTACGTGGTGGAGTAAAAAAAGCACATATCATAGATGGTCGTGTAGAGCATTCATTACTTCTGGAAATTTTGACAAGTTCTGGTGTAGGAACTTGTATCGAACTATAAGGTGGAAACCATGTTGAAAAAATTATTGACGGTTCTTCTCACAACATTATTGTTTTTTTCTGTTGTGCAGGCAAAAGAATCTGCGAAGAAAAAAGCGCTTAAAAAAGCAGTTTACCATGCAGTATGGGAAAAGACATATGGTGGAGATGACGGAGATATTGCAAATGGTATCGTAGCACTTGACAATGCTGAATACGCTCTGGTTGGTACATGTAAATCGTTTGGTGCACAAGGTACAGATATGTGTGTCGTGCGGATGAATGGCAAGGGTGAGATAAAGTGGCACATATTGCTTGGTGGGAAGAAACAAGATGTTGGTAAAGCCATAATTCGTGCAGCAGACGGCAGTCTCATCGTACTTGGAACATCTAAGTCCTTTGCTAAGCACTATGACAGAGATATTTATGTCGCAAAAGTATCTCTGGAAGGTAAATTGATCTGGGAGCAAAGTCTTGGTGGTAATCGTGATGAATTTGCCGGGGGAATAGCAAGAACAGATGATGGCGGTTTTCTTGTTGTAGGTGACAGTAATTCATATGGTAATGGATATAAAGATGTCTATATCGCCAAACTTGATCAAAATGGAAAAGAGATCTCATCTCAGGTGATCGGTGGAGAAAAAGAAGACAGTGCCCAAGCACTGACACGTACAGCTGACGGTGCTATGATGCTTGTTGGATACCGTGAGCTTGAACGCTCTGGAAATACAGACTTTTTTGTGATGAAATTAGACCAAAGTGGAAAGAAAATTTGGGCTAAAACCTACGGAGAAGAACAGGCAGACCGTTTAAATGGTGTGACAGCTACGGCAGATGGCGGCATTGTAGCAACAGGTTCAACACGCTCTTATAAAAGTGCACAAACAGATATGTCAGTGATGAAATTAGACAAAGACGGTAACATAGGTTGGCATAAAATTTATGGGTTTAAATATTACGAATATGGCAATGCTGTTGTTAGTACAGGTGATGGATCAGTGATGGTTGCCGGAGGTACAAGTACTTTAGGTAAGGGTGATCACAGTGCTTATATGATCGCGCTTGATAAATCTGGAAAACTTATCTGGTCTCATGTCTATGGCGATAGAAATAAAGACAGAATGAATGCAATTGCACGTATGGATGATGGAAGTATGGTTGCAGCCGGGGGAAGTGACAGTTACAGTAGAGCATCAAAATTTTATATGTTAAAAATAGATACACACTAGATTTAACCTTTTAATGCATATAAAAGTCAGAAAAAAGTCAGAAAATTGTAAATTTTAAAATATTTTTAAAATTTAAGTTCTTTATATGTAATAACTGTGGTATAATCTTTTCATACGGTTATACTGTATTGAAAAAGCCAAGTTCATCGCGAGGTGGGTACGGAAAGTCATGGGTCTCACGTAGATCGCCAGACTACCAATAGAGATATAAACTCATCTATCTTTTTAGAAAGTTTCATTTCTTCTATTACCTGAGTATTTTAGTGTTTGTTTGCCTCTATGATTTTTATTAGTTGACATTCTTTTCCCTAAAAAACATTCTTCTCCTATAATTGTAGGGTAGATAGGCACTAGATACTTAAGTTTACTTCACACCTAGATTCCCTCAAAGCCTTACAACCCTTAGCTTATTTAGCTATAATTATCATTAATATAAACAGTAGGATAATATAGATGCAATTTATTGAGACACGGGGAAATGACGGACAGAAACCTTCATCTGTACCATTTTCAGAAGCGATACTCAGCCCAAGTGCTAGTTTTGGTGGGTTATATGTACCCAGAGAACTCCCAACTTTAGATACAGAATTTTTAGAGGGACATCTCGCTAGCCATTACAAAACATTGGCATTAGACTTTTTAGAACAATTTGGTATAGATATTGAAACAGATGTACTGGTAGAAGCATTAAAAAGATATGATGCTTTTGATGACCCTTCAAATCCGGTACCGCTTTCTCAAATAGAAGATGACTGCTTTGTTTCTGAACTCTACCATGGACCGACAAGAGCCTTTAAAGATATGGCACTGCAACCTTTTGGGTATGTGTTAAGTAAACTGGCACAAAAAAGAGGTGAGCACTATCTTATCATGGCAGCGACAAGTGGAGATACGGGTCCTGCTACACTGGAAACATTTAAAGATCAAGAGGGCGTACAGGTAGCTTGTCTTTACCCGGATGGAGGAACATCGGATGTTCAAAGACTTCAAATGGTCACAGAAGATGCTTCAAACCTGAAAGTCATTGGTGTTGAAGGTAACTTTGATGATACGCAAAATACACTCAAAGACTTACTTGCTTCTGAAGACTTTAAAGCAGAGTTAGATGCAAGAGATATCAAGCTTTCAGCGGCAAATTCTGTAAACTTTGGACGTATTATCTTTCAAATTATTTACCATATCCATTCGTACTTGGAGTTGGTACGTAAAGAGAATATTCAAATGGGTGAGAAAATTTATCTGGTTGTACCTAGTGGTAACTTTGGTAATGCATTGGGTGCTTATTATGCAAAAAAAGCAGGGCTTCCTATAGAAAAGATCCTAATCTCATCAAATATCAATAATATTTTGACAGATTGGATCACCAATGGTGCGTATGATCTTACAACACGTACACTCATACAGACAGAATCACCTGCTATGGATATCTTGAAAAGTTCAAACGTTGAGCGTATCATGTTCGACAAATTTGGTGCAGCACGTACGAAAGAACTTATGGAAGCATTGGCAACTGACGGTAAGTATCAATTGACTGCAGATGAACTTGCATTGTTACGTGAAGATTTTGACGCTTCTTTCTCAGATGATGATGAGTGTGAAACAGTGGTTGGTGCTTATGCGAAAAAAGGGTATATCATGGACCCACACACTGCAACATGTATGAGAGCCTATGAAACTTTAAGAGAAAAAGATCTCAAAACAGTGGTGTACTCCACTGCTGAATGGACAAAATTCAGTCCATCTGTTTCAAAATCATTGGGGCATGAAGTCAAAGATGATGTAGAAGCATTAAAATGGGTGAGTGAAAATGCAGGTGTAGCTGTACCACCTATGATACATGGTTTATTTGACAAACCTGTTATCCATTCGGTTGTAGTTGCAAAAGAATCCATTAAAGGAGAGATGTTAAACTTTTTATAGTTTAACATAACGTAATGTCCAGGAATCATTTTACAATTTTTTTATTATCATTTTTATGTATAGAAACAGCCACTGCAAAATCGATAATAGATTGTAGGGTTGTAACTGGTGGTATCACAGAGTGTAACCCTTATGGGGCTAAATTTCTTAAAGCCAAAGAGATCAGTTATGATCTGGATAGACAAAAGTTAATCAGAGAAAAAACCTTACCTATTCCTGAAAAAAAGAGCTTTGTAAAAGTGGTTTCAGTAGCGGACATGATAGAAAGATATGTAAAAATTCAAGAGTCTGTACGTTTTAAAGGAAGTGTAAAAACACCTTTAAAGGTTAGCGTAGTAAAAGAACCTGTACAAATAGAAATACTTGAAGAAAAGATAGAAGAGATACAGGTTTGTGAAGTACCACCACGCATGGAAAAAGAGGTTTTAGAACAAGCAGAACCTGAAAAACCTCAAATCATCTATGGAAAATACATTGTTGTAAGGGGTGATGCCCTTAGTAAAATAGCAAAGAAGTTTGGATTAAAAACAAAAGAACTTGCAAAAATGAATGGACTTAAAATCAAGTCTACTTTATGTGTAGGACAAAAATTAAAGCTTCCTTTTGAACAAAAGATGATTGATGCAGTCTCTTCTGCTACATACATCATTGAGGAGGGAGATACGCTTATTTCTATTGCCAAAAAGTTTAAGCTTGAACCTAAGGCATTAATGAAATTTAATCGTATGAAACGTAATACAACCATACGTACAGGTAAAATCATAAAACTACCACTTCCTTATATCTTAGCACAGATAAAAACAAAGAAAAAACTTCGTGTTACGGCAACAGCTTACAGCTCACATAAAGCGCAAACAGACAGCACACCTTTCTTAGCAGCATGGAATAATCGTATCCGTCCAGGTATGAAGATAATAGCAGTTTCTAGAGATATGCTAACAAGATATGGAATGCGTAATGGGACAAAAGTACGTATAGGCGGTTTATCTGGTTATTATACAGTACGAGATAAAATGAATAAACGCTATAAAAAACGTATCGATATCTATATGGGACTTGATAGAAGAAGAGCGCTGCGATGGGGAAGACGCAGTGTTGTGGTATACTGGTAATTAAAGAGACTCAAAAATCTCCAAAACTTCCAGATATCTGTCACTTTTTTCTTCATAGATACTTTCAAGTTTTGACAATTCATCACTCAGTGCAGTGAGACCTTTTTCCTGATAACACTCTGGATTTTGTAAACATGCATTAAGAGCATCTATCTCTTTTTCCAGGGCTTCGATCTGATCAGGTAATATATCATAATCTTTTTGTTCTTTGTAGCTTAGTTTTGTTTGTTTCTTTTCACTTATTGGAGTCTCTTTTTTCACAGATGTTTTGACCTCTTGTTCCAGAGCATCCAATTCTTTTATCTCTTTTTCTATTTCCAGGTACTCTGTATAGGTCTGATAAGACTCTTCAACCACACCATTCCCTTTAAAGATAAAGAGTTTAGAGGCTATCTTGTCTATGAAGTAGCGGTCATGTGAGACAAAGAGTATAGCTCCAGGAAAGTTAATGAGTTTTTCTTCCAGGATATTAATGGTTTGGATGTCTAGATCATTGGTAGGTTCATCTAAGATGAGGCAGTCTACTTTTTTGGCTAACAGTAATGCCAGTGCTACACGGTTTTTCTCTCCACCAGAGAGCATACCTACTTTTTTGGCTAAAAACTCTTTGGGAAAAAGAAAAGATTTGAGGTAGCCATAGACATGAAGATTCACTCCTTGCACTTCTATGTGATCTCCCCCGTCAGGACAAAAGGTTTCAATGAGTGTTTTGTTGTTGTCAAGCATCTCTCGATGTTGGTCAAAATAGCCTATGGAAAAGTCTCCTTGCTTGATGATACCACTTTGGGGTTTTATACGTCCAAGCATCAGTTTTAGCAGGGTCGATTTACCCGCCCCGTTGATTCCTACAATGGCGATCTTGTCTTTTTGCAGGATACGTGTAGTGAGGTTTTCTATCAGTTTTTTCCCTGGTACATCGTAGGACATATTTTCAAGCTCAAAAAGCATCTTTTTTCGTGACACACCTTCATCACGGTTAAAATGTTTTTTCTCACGTTCAAGTTCTACCATCATTTTACGAATGAGGGTAGGGTTTTTCTTTGCTTCATCTCGAAGTTCAAAGACACGTTTTTTACGTCCTTGATTACGTTTTTCTCTGGCTTTTACACCCTTTCCTAACCAAGCTTCTTCTTGTTTAAGAAGTCTTAGCAGGTTTTCATGCCCCTTTTGTAACGCATGCATACGCGCTTCTTTTTGTTCGAGGTAGTTCATGTAACCACCTGTATAGCTTACAAGTTCCTGGTTATCCACTTCTACAACACGTGTGGCAATTGTGTCGATGAAATGTCTGTCGTGTGAGATAAACAACAGGGTAAAATTCTCTTTGAGAAGCATCTCTTCCAAGAACTCAACCATATAGACATCAAGGTGGTTGGTAGGTTCGTCAAGAAGCAGTACATCGGGCTTTTTGAGTATGAGAGAAGCCAGGGCTACACGACGCTGTTCTCCTCCGGAAAGAGAAACGACAGGACGGTGTTCATAGGCTTTGAGCTGAAACTCTTGCATGACACGTTCTATTTTGTCATCAAGGTTCCAGGCATTGTGATGGTCCAGAAAAGAGGAGACTTTTTCGAGTTTGTTGAGCAGCTCTTCATTTTCAAAATCTTCAGCGACTTTAAGACTAAGCATATCATACTCATCTTTGGCTTTTTTTAGTTCTGTAAGTTCATTGAGTATGGCTTCTCTGACTGAAAGGCCTGGATCAAAGTGTGGCTGTTGTGCAAGCATCTCTATATGTATGGAACTGTTTACCACTCTTTTCCCGTCTGTGGGTTCTTCTTCTCCCATGATGATCTTCATCAGTGTAGATTTCCCACAGCCATTTTGCCCAACGATAGTGACACGTTCACCTTCATTCAGATGAAAATCAACCCCATTCAGAAGTAATTTAATGTCATATTGTTTTTTGATATCAAAGAGATCAATGAGTGCCAAAACTGTTCCTTGTTGTATAATGGTGCAATTATATCAAATAGAGTGGGCTTTAAGGCTTGATTTGGTATATTTCACCATTATATAAGCAAGGAAATTTATGCTAGAAACCATTATCATATTTTACTCTATCTATACCTTTATGAAACTCTATATCTCCATCATGCAAATAGGGTATATTAATGAAGAAAAAAGAAAAACCCCCGTGCTGATGTCAGCAGATAAATACCTGACAGCAGGAAACTATGCTGTGGCTAACGGGAAACTTTCCTTAGTAACCACATTTGTGGATTATCTGGTGTTTATATGGTGGGTATTTGCAGGTTTTGCCTGGCTCTCAACCATGGTTCAAGTAGAAGGAAGCATCATGCAGGCAGTCGTCTTCCTTTTTGGTTTTATCATTGTCAATTACATCATAGGGCTTCCTTTTGAACTGTACCAAAAATTTAAGATAGATGAAGCTTTTGGATTTAACAAAATGACTGCAAAAATGTATGTTATTGATCTGTTAAAATCAAGTTTACTCTTTTTCATTTTGGGTGGTGCTGTTTTTGCTCTGTTATCTTGGATCATACAGAGTTATGAAACGTGGTGGATCTGGGGTTTTGCAGCAATGTTCACTGTAGCGATATTGGCAAATCTATTGGCTCCTACATTTATGGCACTGTTTAACAAGTTTTCTCCACTGGATGAGGGTGAACTCAAAGAGAAGATCACAGCTATGATGAACCAGGCAGGGCTCAAAAGTGATGGAATCTTTGTGATGGATGCCAGTAAACGTGACAGCCGCCTCAATGCATTTTTCGGTGGATTGGGTAAGAGTAAGCGCGTTGTACTTTTTGATACACTTTTGGAAAAACTCAACACCAAAGAACTTCTTGCGGTGCTGGGACATGAACTGGGACACTTTTCACATGGTGATATTTGGAAAAACATTGGTCTTATGGGCGTACTTCTTTTTATCGCATTTTATCTTTTTGGGCATTTGCCCGATGCACTGTTTACGCAGATGGGTGTGGTTCCTGAAGCTGGAGTGCAGATCGCTATGCTTATGTTGTTATTGCCACTTGTAAGTTTTGTCTTTACACCATTTATGTCTTATGTAAGCCGTCATAACGAGTATGCAGCAGATGAGTATGGTTCCCAAATGGGTGGTAAAGAAAACCTGGTATCCGCACTGATGAAACTGGTTACAGAAAACAAAGCATTTCCAAAGTCACATCCATTAGTGATATTCTTTTACTATACACATCCTCCAGTGCTTGAAAGACTCAAAGAGTTAGGCTTTGATGCATCCAATACGATCATAGGGGAAGAAGAAGCATTGCCTAAAGACGGTATCTTTGCACATATGGACAGAAATGACGATTAAGGAAGGGCTCTCTTGGGCCAGAGAAGCACTTAAAGAGGCTTGTGAACGTCCTGCTTTTGAAGCAGAATTACTTTTGGCCTATCATCTTGGACAAGACCGTACCTATTTACTGATACACGATAGGGACAATTTTGCTGATATAGAAGGATTTAAAAAGCTTATTCAAAGAAGATCAGAACATGAACCTTACGAATACATCGTAGGATCTGCCAGTTTTTATGACATTCATTTGGAAGTGGAAGAGGGTGTACTTATCCCTAGACCTGAGACAGAGATACTCATAGACTTGGTAGCAGATATCATAGAAAAAGAAAATATCACTCGCATTGCTGAAATAGGTGTGGGGTCCGGTGCTATCTCTATTGTGTTGGCGCGTAAGTTTCCCAATCTTCAGATTATCGCAACAGATATTTATGATACACCGCTCAAAGTGGCAGGAAAGAACATTGAAACATTTGGTCTGGGTAAACAGATAGAACTTCGTAAATCTAATCTTATAGATGAAGTACCTGAAACATTGGAATTGGTGGTTTCCAATCCTCCTTACATTGCAGAAGATTTTTTACTTGAACCCAACGTCATTGATTATGAACCCAAAGAAGCACTTTTTGGTGGAAGAATAGGAGATGAACTGCTGAAACAGATCATCTTGGATGTGAAGAATAAAGGTGTGAAGTATCTTGCTTGCGAGATGGGCTATGATCAAAAAAAACCACTACAAGAGTTTGTTAATGAAATCGGGGTAGAATACATAAAATTTTATAATGATCTGGCACAGTTTGACCGCGGGTTTATCATAAAATTTAATGAAGGAGGGTAAGAATGAATAAATATTTTAGAATAGTAACTATGGCATACCTTATACTCTTGAGTGCAATGCTTGGAGCAGGACTTTTTGCCGGTATCGTAGTGGCACCCGTTACATTTCATACAGACCAATGGCTGGGTGCAGATATTTTAACACGCTTTCAAGAGGGTCAGATCATGACAGAGAACTTTTTAAGACTCTCTTATCTGGTTAATATTGTACTTGTGTCTGTGGTACTGTATGAAGGTTATAAGTTTAAAAAATTTGAGAGAGATACTCTCACGCAAGTGGCGACATTTTTTGTGTTGGCAACAGGACTTCTTTTCTCACAGTACTACATCCCGGATATTATTGCGATGCAAGAGCAGGGTATAGAAGCAACAAAGTCTGTAGCTTTTATCAACACACATAAAGGCAGTGAGATTAACTTTAAGATCTTCTCTTTGGCACTGTTGGTCCTCATTGTACAAAATATGCGCAAGGCGTGTAAGTAGTGAGCATGAGTGAAGTTTTAGCACACCCCTTTAAACCCATTGTATTTAAAGATACCCAAACATTGATACTCGGTTCCTTCCCGAGTATCCAGTCTTTTGAAAAGAACTTTTATTATGCACACCCGCGTAATCAGTTCTGGAAGATCCTTGAAGATGTAACAACATATCCTGTGAACAACCGTGATCAAAAAGTATGGTTGCTTAAGGAGTGTAAATTTGGACTTTGGGACATGGTAAAAGTCTGTAGTAGAGAGAATTCACTTGACAGTTCTTTGGAAAATGAAGAGGTCAATGATTTGGCTGCTTTTTTAGAAGAGTATCCTAGCATTACTAAATTGGCTTTTACGGGTAAAAAGGCAGAGGCATTGTTTAAAACACATTTTTCACACCTTGCTATAGAAACGGTGTACTTGCCTTCACCCTCGGCCGCTTATGCAAAGATGACATTTGATGCAAAAGTAGCTGAGTATAAAAAACAGTTAGGATATGCATAATGGCAGTTTGGGCTATAGGTGATATACAAGGGTGTTACAACTCCCTTAAAGCATTACTGGAGAAGATAGACTTTGATGTGACACAGGACAAACTTTGGATCGCTGGAGACTTGATAAACAGAGGTGAAGGTTCACTGGAAACATTGGAATATCTTTACAGCATTAAAGAAAATGTTGAGATTGTTCTTGGTAATCATGATATTACCCTCATAGCAGCGTATTATGGGATCAAAAAATCCAATCCTACCATCGACCCTATACTTGAGTCAGAGGAAGCAAAAAAGCTCATAGATTGGCTTAGAGGACAAAAGTTCTTACATGTGGATTATCAACTCGGTTATTGTATGGCGCATGCGGGTATTTCACCTGAGTTTGATCTGGGTATGGCGATGATGTATGCAAAAAGTGTGGAAGAAAAACTGAAAAGTGATCAGGCCGCTATTTGGTTGGAGCAGATGTTTAAGAAGGGGAGTAACCGTTTTAACAGAGATGCAAGCCTTATCGATATTGACCGTTACATCGTCAGTGCTTTTACTCGCATGCGTTTTTGTTATGGCGATCACAGATTGGATTTTGACCAAAAAGGACCACCTACAGATGAGCTGAGAGAAAAAGGACTCAAACCTTGGTTTGAATGTCAGAATCGAAAAGATATTGATCTGCGTATTGTCATGGGACACTGGTCGACTTTAGGATTTTATGAAGATGAACATGTATTGGCTTTAGATACGGGATGTCTATGGGGTGGTAAACTTACTGCTGCTCGTATAGACAGTGATGAAGTGGAAATTGTTTCTGTAGATTGTGAGAAAAAGGATGAAAGTGAAGTAGAAAAACCTACTCCAGAAGATGCTCCACAAGTTTAGATATATTGTTACTTTTCATTATAAAATCTTCTATATAGACTATTTTATAAGGTTTTAACTTTTTACTAAATTCAATTGTATATTTCCTTCTCTGCATTTTTTTATTCCATATTTAAAAACTAAAATATTTTTCGAAGAGGATTCATTTTATTCATATCTGTTATATCTTCTTGCATTTCTTTTATATGTTTAGTAAGATGTTCTACATTTTGCGATATATCTTCATGTGTTGCAGTCGCTGAGTGTACATCAGAAGCTATTATAGACATTGAACTGTCCATTGATTCTATATTGTGTGACATACTTACCATTTCATTGCGCATTAACTTTATATCTGAAGATATTGACTGCATGTTAACGGAAAGAGACGATACAAGTCCCGACATATTATAACCAACGACACTCACTACAAAAGTTACAACGATTAATAAAATATATGCAAATAATCGATCACTCTTACTTCTTTTATCTATTTTATCTATCGCTTCTACAATACACTTCTTCTCATCTTCCGTCATACTTTACCTTTCATATTTTGTTCTTTATCCCACTCACCTATGCTCATTATTTCTGATAGTTTTTGTATCAGTTCTTAGCTCTCCAGCTTAAAATAATTGAGAATATAACATAGAGTATAACATATTGCTGGTCACATACGTATCACATTTGTTGCTAGATGGATTATTTATCTTCTTTTCTTGACTTAGCATTTTTCAACCTTTGTCTTGGAGAAAAATATCAGTTACTAGCTGAGAGAGCTCAAATTAAACCTTATAAAATATATAACTTTATAAGGTTTACGAAGTTATATACAAAATCATTATTCTATATCATGCCAGTTGTAACTTGCAACAAATTACGAAAGAAAAAATATAGTCAAGAAGTACTATAATTAGATTAAAGGGCAAAGGGTAGCGTCTTTAAAAAAGGAGTTATTGTGAAAAAAATATTTTTTTCAACTATCTTGATTACTTGGTGTATCGAGGAACTCTTGAAAGAGAAGTGGTAGTGGATATGTATGGGAAAATAGTTATATCGATCGCAATTTTGATGGGTGTTATCCTTGTCGCAGTACTGTTGAGGAGTGTGGGGCTGATCAAAGAGGATCAAGGGAAGCTTTTTGCTAATTTGGTAACCCACGTGACGTTGCCTGCACTCGTATTCTCTTCACTGTCGCATGCAATTATATATCTGGAATATGCTTTGCTGGCTCTTTTAATGGTGGCTGCTGAGTTGATATCCCTGATTCTGGCATGGGCAGTAGGAAAAAGACTGCATCTTGAAAATGCCCAAATGGGTGCTTTTATGCTGACATCAGCATTTGGTAGCTCTTCATTTTTGGGGTATGCACTGATTTCGCAAGTGTTTCCGGGTAACATCGATACTATGACTGAAGCTGTGATCATCTCTGAAGTTGGACTTGTCCCGGTACTTTTTACTGTTGGTACAATGGTTGCCATCTATTATGGTCGAACTGATCTCGATAGCAAGGGAAGGCTCTTGGCCACTACAAGTTTTTTTAAATCTCCACTCTTCTTTTCTCTCATCGCAGGGGTGCTCTGGTCGACGTTAAAATTACCAGTGGAGGGTACGCTGATCACTCCGATATTTAACTTTCTTGAAGTGATATCTTCTGCCAATACTTTTCTGGTAGCAATGACGGTTGGCGTGCTACTGCACTTTTCCGGCATGCGCGAGATATTATGGGTGATACTATTCGCAGTTCTGATCAAATTGATCCTCAAACCATTGATGGTTTGGGTGCCGACATTGGCTATGGATCTGCAGGATTGGCAGATGCAGGTGCTAGTGCTTGAAGCTGCAATGCCTTCGGCTCTATTGACTGTAGTGTTTGCCAAAACCTACGGCTGTGACGCAAAACTGGCTTCCAAGTTAATCTTTGCTACCCTTGTTGCTAGCGGTATCACCATTATTACAGTGTTTGGCGCATTGGCAGGTGGATAGATGGATATTTCCGTAAAAAATTAAGAGGAGAAAATGATGTTGAAACTATATATACCAAGATTTGTCTTCATCGTATTTATGAGTATGATGATCTATTCATTGTCTCATGCTGAAAGTTCTGATACTAAAACAGAAAAAAATAATGAAGCACTACAACTGGAATCATTTGTCAATCAGGGTGCAGTATTAATCTCTGAAAAAGGAGAAAAAGCATTTGATGCATTTAGGAAAAAGGGAAGTGAATGGTTCCATGATGACCAATATCTATTTGTATGGGATATGAATGGATTAAGATACGTATATCCACCAGATAGAAATGGTGAGGGTAAACAAGTACTTGGCCTTAAAGATATAGATGATAAACCAATCGGAAAGTTAATGGTCAAAGTAGCTTCATCAAAGGATGGAAAAGGATGGGTACATTACCGCTGGCCTAAACCAGGTGAAGTTGATCCAAGTTGGAAAAGTACTTATGTAATGAAAGTTCTTAGTCCTTCTGGAAAAGAGTTTCTTATTGGAAGTGGTGCTTATGATATGCCTGTACAAAGATCTTTTATAATTGAGGCTGTCAATTCAGCGGTTGAACTGCTTGAGACTAAAGGTTCAAAAGCGTTCAAAATACTTAGAGACAAGAGAAGTCAATATGTTTATCAGGACACTTATGTTTTTGTGATTGCGGATAATGGTGTCGAACTACTTAATGTAGCTTTTCCAAAGCTTGAAGGGCGCAATGTGATTGACTATAAAGATTCTGAAGGAAATTATTTTGTTAGAGAATTTATTAATGTAGCTAAAAGTAAAGGTCAAGGATGGGTAGATTATCCTTGGCCAAAACCTGGAGATGTAGAGAAATCACAAAAATCCGCTTATGTCAAAAAAGCAATAGTGGATGGTAAAATGGTTGTTGTCTGTGCAGGTCTATATCTAGACTAACAGCTGTAAATTTTATGCTTCAATTTTATAGCTGTTAATAAAATGGAATGTCCATCCGTAAAAAAGACCCTTATCGCTTATTTTAAGATCTGAATGATTTTCAAAAACCTTATAAAATATATAACTTTATAAGGTTTCCATTTTCAATAATTGACCTTCGGGTTATGAGTAGTCAAAGTTTATAACTCCTGAACTTTATACACTCATCAAAGAGATGAATTTCTTAATGAAGCAGCAAAAAAATATTTAATACAATCCATAATAACTATTGTCTTTACTTCACTCTATTAATTGTCGTATAATTAAAGTGTGCCATAAAGAGGATGAACATGAAAAAAATTATGATACTAAGCGGTGCCGGACTCTCTGCCGAGAGTGGCATCCGTACCTTTAGAGACCATGACGGTCTTTGGGAAAACCATGATGTTATGAAAGTCTGCTCTACGCAAGGCTGGATCGAAGATCGCAAATATGTAACCCGTTTTTACAACGACCGCAGATGTGATCTTGAGTTTAAAGAGCCTAATCATGCTCATATGATGCTGGCCCAACTTGAACACGATTATCGCGGAAGGGTCATCCATCTGACCCAAAATATTGATAACCTTATGGAGAAAGCGGGTGCCAAAGATGTGACCCATCTTCATGGTACGTTAACTGATCTACGCTGTGAAGCCTGTACAGAGACATTTAATGTTGGTTATGCGCCTCAAGAGGGTAATGAATATTGCCCGAATTGTGGAAATAAAAGGGTGCGTCACAATGTCGTCATGTTTGGCGAAGCGGCGCCGGAGTACAGTCAACTCCAAGAGGCTATCCGTCAGTGCACGCTTTTCATCGCTATCGGTACTAGCGGTGCAGTGATCGACATTATTCCCATTGCAAAAGAATTTAAACACTCCATCCTTATTGATCCCAAACGTCAGAAGACTGCAAGTAAATTTGATCCTCATTCTTACATCGATGAATACTTTGAACATTTCATTCAGAAAAAAGCGGGTGAGGCTATGGATGACATGATGGCAATTATCAAAGAACATATGGATTATCGATTATAACCTGTAGCGATCAACACATCACCAAATTCCTTTGTAGATTATTAAATTTCACATCCAGTATCATAGTCATCATGTTCTTCTTTATCCAGCTCATTTCTCCACACAGATAACTGTATAGCTACTGATGCGTATGGTTCATGGAATCCTTCATTTGCTTTTATCAGGCATTGTAGGTAGTCATGAGGATTGAGATCATGACAAATGAACCATCTAGCCAATTTTATGTCATTTTGTTCTTCTATAAGATTGTGCATTTCCCTACGTTCTGTTTCTGTTAATTTTCTTTTCATTAGCTATTTCCTTTTTCCCGAATTTCTTTCTCCATGTTTCTAGACATAATAATTTTAATACCATACACATATAAATATTACTTACCTTCTATTATTATAAATCTTATAGCCTTATATCAAGTTGGATGAGTGTAAAAAAGATTTTATAAAAGTAAAAGGAGATTATGAAAAATATATTTTATTAGAGAAGAGGTAGATACGGAACTTGTTTAGGAGTTATAGTAAACAAGTCCATATAGTAGGGAATGCATGGTTGCTAGCTTTTAACCATATGCCCTACGAATTTAGACATATTGTCTAGGATCTTCCCGCCTTTTCTAAAACCAAGTCCACAGGCTTCATAGGCATAAAATACACCGGCTTGGTAAGATAATCCTTGAGTGTCTGTTGCTAGTTCTGTATAGGCTTGATAGAGCATTTTATGGCTATCATAGTCACCTTCTGTATGTGCTAGTTTATTAGCTTCTTCATCTAAGATAGTGACACTACCGCCTTCTCTTCCAAATACAGGTTTTTGCACTTGTTTCTCCCCTTGCAATGGCTCAAATGAACTCTCTAAGAGAAGAGGGTGATCAGGGTAGAGATCCCATAATATCTTGAGTAAACCTTTACTTTGGAAAAGCAGGGTATAGGCCGGGTTAAAGATGATAGCCTTTTGCTTTTTGATGATATTTGTCAGAAGCATCGCCAGATCGGACTCTTCCAGTGCGATATCTTCCCATGGGATGAGTTTAAACCAAAGTTCATAGTTCTTATTTTCATAAAAGATACCGTCTTCCGGTGAAAACTCTATGTCATCTATGTAAGCAAACTCTGTATTGTAGCCTGCTTCTGCAGCAATATGTTGAAGTAGTCTTACTGTATTTTCTTCTTCAGAGTTTCCTCTGACAGAGGTAAAGAGAAAGTTCCATCCATCATAACGTTCTTCAAAAGTGGAGACATCTTCTTCCAGTGTCACCAGACGTTTAAAATTGTCTACAAGTGATTCATACAGTGCATTGAATTGACTCTCTTCTTCAAGACCATTTTTCTTGAGCATGGCCCACTGAATAATGGCCGTTTCAAATAGGGCAGTAGGGGTATCTGCATTAAATTCTAAAAGTTTGATGGGTTTTCCATCCACTCCGCCCGCTAGATCAAAACGTCCGTAAAGATGCCAGTGTACATCATTTTCCCATGACTCTTTGATCACTTCTACTAGATTAAAAGGTATGCCTATCTCATGGAAGAGGTTGTTTTCCACGACATGTTCTGCTGCTTCAACATACATGTCATAAAGTGTATTCGTCGCTTCATAATATGCCTCAGCTTCATCTTTAGAGATGACAACTAACACGTCAGAGATATAACTTGTTTCATCACGGTCTGTATGCCATACAAAGCCGAGTGATTCTAAATAGTCTGTGTCTAATGACGTGGTTTTTTGCAAATTTAACATTACTTATCCACCAAAGAAACCGCCACTACGGCTTGATGATCTTTTATTTCCAAAAAATCCACTTCTTTTAGAGCTGCTTTTTTTAGGCTTGTTAAAACTTTTTTGACTTTTTGCATAGGTAGAAGGAGATTTATATCCGGCTTTTCTGTTGTTTTGGAAGTTTTGGTTACCAAAAAGTTTAGATCCGATCCAAGAACCGATCATCGCACCTGCAATACTTGATAGCAATACTTCACCTAAACCCATACCGCCTTGTTGTGACATTTGAGGATTTTGTTCTTTGGTCAGGTTGGAAGTACCATTGTCGATCTTGGCTGCTTCTTCAGCAACCAAGGCATCCATTTCAGGTTTTGTCAATACGCGTTCAGTCCCATCAAGTTGTTTAAGAACAATACGCGTTTCATCTGCAGGAAACTCATCTTTGATCTGGTATCTTCCCGGAGCAGTCTCTTCTATAATGACAAATGCATTTTGTGCTTTGTTTTCTTCTTGCTGTTGCTGGTTATTACTAAAGCAACCGGTCATACCAGTGGCCAAAAGAGTACCAAGGCCAGTAGCAGTTGCCATCGTTGAAAGTTTTTTTAAATGTTTCATGTTGTATCCATCAATAATATAATTGGGCTAATCATAGCAAAAAATGATTAATTTATATGGTATAGTAAGATATTGTTGTAGAGTATTTTTTAGTTTTGATAAGGTTACATGAGTGTAGCCGAATTATTATAATTTTGTTACATATTAAGGAGAAGATTCTGTGGTAAAAATAATTATTTCAAAGGATCTTATAGTGCGTATAACAGTATTCTCTCTTGCAGCAGTGGCTGCAGTTAGTATGGCAATGAATGGTTGTAACAATGACTCAACAGATGCAGCATCATCAACAATTTCAACAACTCCAGAAGTATCAGCAAAAGTAAGCAGCATATCATTTGCTCCGGTAGCGCTTTCATCGAATGACAGTGAAAAAGTTGCGATGAGGGTTTCACCATCAATTACAGTAGATTATGATGATAACACAAGTGTTACATATGATCTAACTTATAAAGAGTTGGCAAAGATGGGTGATACCATAGGTACAGGAAAGATTGGGCTCATGACCGATATCAATGATGATCCTATTTTAAAAGGTAATGATGAAGATATTTCTGATGGACCAGATGGAAATTCACTTATATCAGTAGGTGGTAAACACTATCTGGTGACACATATGGAAGAGGCACCTGGAGAACTTTATAATACGGAAGTCAAAGTTGAAAATGGTTTGTTCTCTGCGGTAGACACAAAACCTGTTGACCTTTCAGCAATGGGTGGAACTATTATCAACTGTGCATCTTCGAAAACGGTTTATGGAAGTCATTTGGGTGGAGAAGAAGATTATTCACTTAATTCTATTTTTGCAGATGCAAATTCACCTTTTTATACGGATTGTGCTTTAGATGGTACAGGTAATGATATGGATGGCCAAGCGAATTATTTTTGTTCATATGTAGATAAGATGAATAAATACCTTGGAGATGCAAATATAGATAAAAATAATGGATATAACGGAGACAGTTTTTCTCCATACAACTATGGTTATATTGTAGAGGTACAACCACAAGAAGACGGATCTACTAAAAGTGCAAAACACTATGTGACAGGTAAATATACACCTGAATTGGCAACGATGATGCCTGATGGTAAAACAGTGTATATGTCAGATGATGGTACAGCAAAAGGTTTATGGAAATTTGTGTCTGATGCGAAAATAGATACATTTCAAGCAAATTGGGAAGGTACACTTTATGCAGCTAAAGTCACTCAGGTCTCAGCTGAAAATGGTGGAAATTTTGATCTTTCATGGATAGAATTGGGTCATGCATCAGATAGTGAGATCAAAGCGATGATCGAGAGTAAAATGAAACTTACAGATATTTTTGAAATTGCAAAGCCTGATGAAAATGGTACATGTACAACGGGAACAAAAGTGTATGAAGACAGCCAATTTGAATGTCTCACTTTGAAACCGGGGCAAGAAAAAGCAGCAGCATTCCTGGAATCTCGTAAATACGCGGCATACAAAGGCGCTACGATCGAATTTAGAAAGGAAGAAGGTCTTACCTACGATAAAGAGAGTAACGCGCTTTATGTAGCTATGAGCTCAATTGAAAAAAGTATGGAAGACAATTATAAAGAGAGTGAACCAGCGAATCATATAAGACTTGAGAAAAACATTTGTGGTGCAGTCTATAAAGTTTCTTTAGATGCCAATTACAGTGGTACGAAGATGGAAGCAATGGTTGTAGGTAACCCCTTAGATATTGGAGAAATGTATGCAGATGAGTGGACATGTCATCCTGATAGTATCTCAAATCCTGACAACATTACTTATATCGGGCACAATATACTGCTTATCAGTGAAGATACAACAAAACATGTGAATAATATGAGTTGGGCATACAATACAAAAACAAAAACAATGACAAGAATTGCTTCACTTCCTATCGGTGGAGAGGTGACAGGTGTAGAGACTGCTGTTGTAGATAATAAAGGTCTTTTACTTATCAATACACAGCATCCATTTAAAGACAATCCAAAAGCAGCTGATGGCAGCAAGCCAAACAGTGCATTGATAGAGAGTGCAACTGATGATCAACTGAAAGCTACTATCGGATACTTTGATGGTCTTCCATCAGATATCTTTGAGTAAACTATTGTATATGCTCGTATGACTGGCATCCTGTACTTTACAGGATGCCTTTTATTTGTGATTTCAGGACTATTATGAAAAGAAACATTATTTTACTGACACTGCTTCCTTTGTTTATAGGTTGTGGCAATAACTCTACATCAGATACATCTTCAGTACAGAATTATATCCAGAATTTAGAAGTTGAGAATAATATAAGTTATGCGGAAATTGTAAACACAAGAGGTTCATACATCACTTCTATGTGTTACACTAAAACGATAGATGGAACAACAAACACGGTTTCTAATCCATGCTATAGTTGTCATACTAAAGGTGATATCCCCAATTATTATAATGACACCAATTTGCAAGTAGAGTATAACTTTCCTGCAGAAGTGATGACTAACCCCTTTACAAACCTTTTTAAAGATAGAAGTTCTCAAGTAGCATCTATGACGGACAGTGCTACTTTACAATATGTAAGAGAGTCAAATTATATGAGTCAAGAAGGTGATATTTTACCGGCATTGGATCTTCCTTCAGAGTGGAAAGGATATAGACCTGACTGCTACTTTAACTTTGATGATGATGGATTTGATCAGGATTCTAAAGATAAGTATACAGGATGGAGGGCTTTTAGATATTATCCGTTTCTGGGTACATTTTGGCCAACCAATGGTTCGACAGATGATGTTCTTATAAGACTGGATCCAATCTTCACACAAGATGAAAATCACACATTTACTAAAGAGATATATGTACTTAACCTTGCCATCGTAGAATCATTGGTAAAACAAAAAGAGATAGCACTTCATAAGGGTATAGATGAAAAGGTTTATGGTGTAGACCTGAACAGTAATAGCATTTTGGATACAGCCTTGAGTATCTCTCCTATGATACAAAGTTATGTAGGTTTGGCAAAGTTATACCTGGGAGAGAAAAAAGTGCATTTGGCTCGGGGGCTTTTCCCTGAAAATACAGAATTCTTACATTCAGTGAGATACATTGACTGGGATGATACAAAAGATCAGATAGGTATGTCTGCAAGAATGAAAGAACTTCGTTATGCCAAAAAATATACCTGGAAGCGTTATGGTGAGATCCAAAGAGCAGCCCAATCAGAACTCTGGGAATCTCTTGCACTAGATAGTAGTGAAGCACAGATAGCACTCTATAAAGGTAACTATGAAGAGGGATTACGAAACGAAATTGGGTGGGTGTATCAAGGATTTATAGAAAATAAAGAGGGAAAACTCAGACCTCAGACACATGAAGAAACCATAGGTTGTATGGGGTGTCATTCACATCTTGGAGCAACCACAGACTCTACATTTGCATATGCCCGTAAATTTGAAGGTGTAAAAAAAGATCAAAATGATTATGGCTGGAATCATTGGAGTCAGAAAGGACTTAATGAGATTAGCGAACCCATCGTCGAATATAAGAATTATGGACAACAGTATGAATACAGTTTTTATTTGCAAAATAATCACTCTGCCAACGAATTTAGAAATAATGATGAAGTGCAAAGCAGCTTCTTTGATGATAATGGCAGTATCAAACAAGAGATGATTAATGCATTACATGAGGATATAACGGTTTTACTTTTTCCTTCAAAAGAACGCGCTTTAGCTTTAAATAAAGGGTATAAAGTTTTAGTGGATGAACAGAGTTATATCTATGGTAGAGATATACATATCAAACCAATGAAGAGTGTCTATAAAGTGATAAAAGAGGGGCAAGTAACAGGGATAACAAAACCTATAGTAAAGCCTTGATTAGACTAAAGAGAGATGGAAGGGTCTCTCTTTAAAGGGGTGGGAAGAAATAAATGGTTATTAATCCATCTGCTTTCTAAGGAATGTAGGTACATCTAAGATGTCTTCATTTTCACCATTGTATCCACCTACAACCATCTTACTTCTTACTGTACTGATGTCACAAGTGTTAGCATTTAAAAGTGTTGTTTGTTTTGTTACTGTTGGTTCAGCAACAGCACTTTTATCTTCAAAACCAGTGGCAACGATAGTGATCTTCACTTCATCAATAGCCATGTTTTCATTTGTTGTTGTTCCAAAGATAACAGATGCATCTTCATCTGCACTCTCTTCTACAATACTCATAGCTTCACCGATCTCCATGATAGGATAATCAGGGTGGATGTCAAAGTGTACAAGTACACCCATAGCACCATCGATAGAGATATTGTCAAGTAGTGGAGACTCGATGGCAGCTTTTGCTGCATCATAAGCTGCATTGGTACCAGTACTGTATCCTGCACCCATAAGAGCAAGACCTCTGTGACTCATAACCGTTTTAACATCGGCAAAGTCAAGGTTGATATCATTTTCTCCGTGAGAAAGGATCACTTTAGAGATACCGCCTACTGCTTGAGCAAGAATATCATCTACCATTCTAAAGCTCTCTTTGATACCAAGGTTTTTCTCAACGATAGAAAGAAGTTTTTCATTAGGTACAACAATGATCGAGTCACTCTCTCTTTTGAGTTCCTCTAAACCTTCTTTTGCAAGCTTTGTTCTTTTTCTACCTTCAAATTTAAAAGGACTTGTTACGATAGAAACAGTCAGTGCGCCTACTTCTTTTGCAGCCTGTGCAATAATTGGTGCAGCACCAGTTCCTGTACCACCACCAAGACCGGCAGAGATAAATACAATATCAGAACCCTCAAGCATTGCTTTGATGTCTTCAAAGCTTTCAAGTGCAGCTTCTCTACCTTTGTCCGGAAGCATACCTGCACCCAGCCCTCTTGTTGCATTGATACCTAATTGCATTTTGTATGGTGCCAAAGAACTGTCCAGTGCTTGTGCATCCGTATTGGCAACAATCAGGTCAATACTGTTGATTCCCTCACTGATCATGTGATTGATCATGTTACCACCACCGCCGCCGACGCCGATAGCTTTGATTTTCGCCCCATTTGTGTGACATTTTGTTTCGACTATGTCTATTTCAAACTCTTCCATGTTTTCCCCCTTTATTTGATGTGTTTAAAAAATACTTTTAAAAAAGCTGCCTTGCCCAACTGGCCAGTTTTTTAAATGGATTTTTATTTTCATGACCTAGATCCGGTAGATCGTCAAATGATATGACTGCCTCTTCCTGATCTTCTTTTTTCTGTTCTTTCTCTTCTTTATGACTTCTAGTCACCTGTACCTCTTCAGTATCATTGGAAGTATGACCTATGCGGATATCATTTAGGTTATCTTCGAACATTGCTTTTGAATGTAATAACTCTTGTTGGAAATCTATCTCATATTGCGTATGACCACCTGCTTTATAGAGCAGTAAACCCACTACCGTTGAAAATGCCGGATCTTTTAGTTCATCAAAAAGACCGTTGACATTATCTGGGTAACCGACTCTTACAGGCATACCAGTGAAGATAGCTTGTGCCAATTCTCTCATACCTTTAAGTTTTGTCATACCTCCAGTCAAGATGATACCTGCACCTATTTGCTCTTTTAACGCAGATTTTTCCAATGATTTCGCCAAAATCATAAGCGCCTCTTCTACACGTGAGAAAATGACAGAGTGAACAACTTCTAAAGAGACACCATTGCGACTCTCTTCATCACCAATGATCGGGAGTTCTATAATTTCATTTGAACTCTCTATAAGACTCCCGTGACGTACTTTGACATTTTCTGCTATTTGTAAAGGCGTATGCAGTGCCATTGAAAGGTCATTGGTGATGTGGTTTGAACCAACACCTAAGAAATCGTTGTATCTGATAGAGTTACCCGTATGGATGACAAGGTTACTTGTTTGACCACCCAGGTCAATAACCGCAACACCAAGTTCTTTTTCATCTTCATCCATTGTAGCAATGGCAGAAGCATAACCGCTTAGCACAATACCATCTATCTCTACACCTGCAGAACGAACTGCTTTTTTAAGATTTGAAAGATTTGATTTTTGTGTCATGATGATGTTGACATCTACTTCCATACGACTTGCATTCATACCAAATGGATCTTCAATGAAGTCTTGGTCATCTACTCTAAAGTTGTAAGGCAATACATGGATGACATCATATTCGGTAGGCACGTTTGCATTGTAAAGTGCCGTTTGCATCACACGATTGATCTCTTTAATGGAGATGTCTTTATGTGGGATGTTGACAATACCAGTAGAGTTAAGACTCTTTGCATAAGCATTTGAGATAGAAACTGTTGCAGAAGTAATGTTACTACCTGCAATACGTTTTGCATCGTTAATGGCTTTTTTGATAGATTTAGAAGCAAGTTCTATGTTGGTGATAGCACCTTTCTTAACCCCTTGGGATTTAGAGATGCCATGTCCTTGAATGGTGACTTCGGAGTCTTTGATTTCAGCGATGATAGCGCATATTTTAGTGGAACCGATATCAATAGCTAAAATTGTGTCGCTCAATTTGTCAGCCCTCCCATATAGACTTCTGTAGGATATTGTTTATCTAACATTTTAATCAAATTCGATTCAAATGTACTTTGTTTTAGTTTACTAGCAGTCTGTTTTACAAAATCTGTCTGATTTACATCCATCGGCAGCAGTTTTTGTTCCAAGATATTATAAACTATAACTTTATCGAATACGCTAATAATACCTTTTTCTTTTGACGATGTAAAGAGTTTTTGTAAAAATTGTAAACTTTCTTTCGTATTGAGTGGATTTAGGTTGACATTTTCCTCTAATTTTACAAAATCAGAGACGATTGCATCGCTTTGATCAAAGTTTATAAGTGTTGACTCTGCCAATGTTAAAAGAGCTTCTTTTTTAGCCTGGTTTTCATAAAGTATTGTAACCTGTTCTTTCGCTTCTTCATAGCTTTTTACCTTTGGTAGCACAATGTTTTCTATCTTTACAGTGGCATAGGTATCTGCAACTACTTTAGGTTTGAGTATATCACCTACAGATTTTTCTTTCAATGCATTCCAAACTTCATCTGTAAGTTTAAGATCACCCATCGGCAATGTGATCTTTTCACTGTTGTCAAGAGTACCTTTTTTAAATGCAATATATGCTTTTTGTGCAGCTTTTTTTGTCTTCTTAAGTTTCAAGTCGTTCGTTGCCAATACTTTAGCTTCTTCAAAAGGAAGTTGCTTCCCTGTTCCATCTGTATAGTTGAAACTATTTCCATCATAGTGTGCTTTCACTTCATCTTCAGTGACAGCTGTCTCTTTACTTTGTGTCCATACGATAGATAGCTCATACATTTGTGGAGTCAAAAAGTTCTCTTTTTGCATCTCCCAGTAGGCTTTTACTTTTGCTTCATCGATGACGAAGTTCAGATCATTGTTTGTCAATACCTTATATGCCAATTTGTCACTCACATTCATAGCTGCAGAAATAGCTTCCTCTTCAAGTGGCAAAGTACCAACTGTGAGTAATGAAAATGTCTTTTCGAGGATAAGCTCTTCTCTCAGTGTCTCTTCAAAGGCATTGGCTCTAAGTCTTTGACTTTTAAGGTAACCGTCATAGATCTCTTTAGCGAAAACACCATTTTTTTGAAATGCTCGAAGTGTTTGTAATTTTTGTGCAACTTCAGCATCTGAAACAATGATACCCAGATCTTTTGCGAAGTTCAGGATCTTAGCCTGTGTTGCCAATCTTGCAAATGCCTGTTTGATCAGTCCCATCTCTTCGGCTTTTTTATCATCAAGTGTACCTTGCATTGCCTGATTGTATTGGTTGTATATATTGCTGTAAACCATGTTGAGTTTTGTTTGTTCGATCTCAATATCACCTACTTTAGCAACGTTTCCGGCTTTTGAACCAAAACTGTAACTTCCCCAACCTACAAAACCTGCACCAATAAATGCGATGGTTGCTACCCAGATTGTCCATACTAGATATTTATTGTGTTTTTGCATCCAACTAATCATACTTCATCTACCTTCAATCAAAAAATTTGTACAATATTCTATCTAAAATAAGCTTATCGCTAATGAATCGGAGTGTGAAAAGAGTATGTCGAATCAAAATACAAAAATGATGCAGCGTGACTTGGAAGTCATATGGCATCCATGTACCCAAATGAAGGATCATGAAACCTTACCGCTTGTTCCCATTAAGTCAGGCAAAGGTGTCTATCTTTATGATTTTGACGGCAATGCTTACATCGATGCAGTCAGTTCCTGGTGGGTGAATCTTTTTGGCCACGCAAATGAAAGTATCAACAACAAAGTGAAAGCCCAAATTGACACACTTGAACATGTGCTCTTGGCAGGGTTCACCCATGAACCTGCTATAGAGCTTGCACATAAACTTGTCAACATTACGCCTAAAGAACTGGCAAAAGTTTTTTATGTTGACAACGGCTCTTCTGCAGTGGAAGCAGCCTTAAAGATGAGTTATCACTATCATCTCAACAGGGGAAAGCGTAAAGCAGTTTTCCTTTCATTGACAAATTCGTATCATGGAGAGACGATCGGTGCATTGAGTGTCGGAGATGTCGAACTCTATAAAGAAACCTATGAACCGCTGCTCATAGCCAACATGCAAGTACCTGTACCTAAAGATCAAAGTATTGCTGCAGCCAATGAAGCATTGGCTGCTTTAGAAGAAACTTTGAAAGAGAGATCTGAAGAGATAGCTGCCTTCATCATTGAACCTCTGATACAGGGAGCAGGGGGAATGCATATGTATCACCCCGCTTATCTAGTAGGTGCAAGAGAGTTGACCCAAAAGTATAATGTACATCTTATCGCAGATGAGATCATGACGGGGTTTGGACGTACAGGAAAGATGTTTGCCTGTGATCATGCAGAGATATCTCCTGACTTTATGACACTTTCCAAAGGTTTGACGGGTGGTTATTTGCCTCTTTCTGTGGTAATGACAACCAATGATGTTTACCAGGCTTTTTATTGCGACTATAACGAGCATAAAGCCTTTTTGCATTCACACAGTTATACTGGGAACCCTTTGGCTTGTGCTGCAGCATTGGCAACTATGGAGATATTTGAACAAAATGATATTTTAGGTGAGAATGAAAAGAAAAGTAGATACATCAAAGAGAAGCTGGAAAAGTTTTCTGCTTTATCCAATGTCAAAGTGATAAGACAGCAGGGTATGGTCACTGCTATAGAGTTAGAGGGTTACCAGGCAACTGAACGTATAGGTTTAAAGGTTTATGAATTTGCTTTAACGCAAGGGGTGTTACTCAGACCATTGGGACATGTAATCTATTTCATGCCCCCGTATGTCATCTCATATGAAGAGATAGACAAGATGATAGAGGTTGCGTATGAAGGGGTAAAAAAGGTAGCTAAATAAGTTTACCTTTTAAAGAAGCCGCGGTTTTCTTTTTTTAAACGCTTATAGTGTTTATCAGCTCTTTTTATACCGAAATCAGTTGCTTCCTTATAAAATTGTTCAGCCTTTTTCTTGTCTTTGCTTGTACCTATGCCATGTTCATAAAACTGTGCTAGATCACAGAGTGACTCAGGGTAATCCTCCAGGGCTAAACTATGCATCTGTGTAAATGCTTCAGGTATCTCTTTTGTGAGTAAAGCACCCTTAAAGAGTTCTCTGGCTAACATAAACTGTGCAAATTTTGATTCTGTTGCAGCACAGACAAGTAACAGTTGTGCTGCTTCGGTCTCTTTGCTCTCTGCAGTTAACTTTTTGATATAAGTGAGAGTTTCTTCTATCTCCTCTTCATTATACCCTTCCTGAGAGATCTTTCTTAACAGGTTTTCCACAGAATCAAATTTTTCATAGCTTCTTTCTATAGGTGGATATTGTTTTTTCATACTGATAAGTTTTTGTGCAATGTAAGGAATAGCTTTGTAGTGGTATGAACGTGTTTCTTCTTCTGTTTTCATAGCAGGTTTTATCTCTTTGAGGGCTTCTTCTTTTGAAGGTAACTCTTGCTCTATGATTGTTTCTCTCTCTTCTGCAATGGTTTCTTCTTTTGGAGTCTCTTCTGTAACAGGTTCATCTGTTACTGTTTCTACCGAATCAAAAAAAGTATCTTTAGGTATGTGAGAGGTATCTATGGTCTGTTTGTTCTCTTCTTTTGGAGACTCAAAGAATGTATCTTTTGAAGTGTGTGCAACATCCAATTCAATGTTGTCAGTCAGTACATTATCAATGTCAATATTTAGCAGGGCATCAAAATCACTATGGTCTACTTTTTTTGTTTCAACTTTTGTTCTGACTGGAAGTTCATCAAGAAGAAAATCATTAATATTGATCTCTTGAGGTTTTTCATATGTGTTTGATGTGATAAAAAGATCGAACTCATCTATAATGGCTTGATCTTCTGCTGCCATAGTAGCTTGTGCTTTTTGTGAAGTTCTTTGAAGGATGTTGTCTGTAGGCGTTTCTATATATTGGTTAATAAGCCCTTGTGCCTGTGCATAGTTTTCTGCCTGAATCGCTGTAACGATCTCTTGTATTTTCTCATCTGTTTTAAGCAGTGCCAACTTTAAAACCTGAAGCTGTATGGTTTCAACATCAGTAATGGAGATGGCGTGGTTAATGATACTTAATCTTTTCTTCGTCTGATTCATATCAGGTATCCTATGTTAGATTATATTTGGAGGAGTATAACAAAAGTATGCTTTACAGAAGTGTTGACACATACTAACAGTTATTTTTGATTATAATATAAAGATATGTTTTAAATATTTGCAGATAATGCCAACAGCCTGCAAGAATTTTCTAAAATGGAAATTTTCTTTGCCATTTCTGTGATGTCCCTGTCATAAGAGATGAGCCCAAAACCTTTGATAAGAAGCAGGTGTGTATCATGTTTTTGAAAAAACTGTGGAATTTCGTATGGTGCACGTTCCAGCCAGTCGTCGATGTTTTTGGGATCGTATACGATGACCTCACCGAGGATTTGTTTTCCATAGTAGTCTTGTGGAGAAACTTTACCATGTTTGAGTGAATATGCTGTCGCGTATGGAGGCATGGTATAGCAGACATATTTTGCATTGGGGATGGTCTCATAAATATGTTCATGTATGTGCACATCTGAATTTGCCATACTCCAGCGATAATCTCTTTTTTGACAATCAAGCTTTACAAGTGACTCTCCTGTGACTTCATCCAAGATCGTATCTTTAGAGTTGATGATAAATCCACTGCTGCTTACTCTTGCAGAGATGGAACCATGATAGACACTAAAGAAGTTTTTGTTAAACAGAGAGAGTGAAACATGTTTAATGTCTTCGATGAGATGCTTATCTACCATTTGGGTAACCTTTAGTTAGGAATATTTCGCTATTATATCATTAAAATAATTCATATATTATGCAATGAAGGAAACACGTGGAAACACCTCATATACCTGTACTTTTAGATGAGGTACTGGAAAGCTTTAAAGATGTTGGTGAAGGTTACTTTGTTGATTGTACGCTTGGATATGCAGGGCATAGTTCTGAAATGTTAGCCAAATATGAGGATTTGAAACATATAGGAATTGACAGAGACGATGAAGCATTGGCCTTTTCTAAAAAACGTTTAGAACCTTTTGAGGGACGCAGTACACTTTATAAAGGTACTTTTGCAACAGTGTTTCCTACATTAAAAGAAAGCCCTATTGTAGCGGTGTTGGCAGACTTTGGGGTCTCCTCTTTACAACTGGACAAACAAGATAGAGGTTTTTCTTTTACTTCTGAAACGCTGGATATGCGTATGGATGCATCCTCAGCACTCTCTGCTTATGAAGTGGTGAATGAGTACCCTAAAGAAAAACTGGAATACATTTTTGACACTTATGGTGAAGTACGTTCATTTAAAAAACTGGCATCGGCTGTAGTGGAAGCAAGAGCACAGGCACCTATTAACTCAGCCAAAGAGTTAAGCGAAATCGCCAAAACGGTTATACCTGCAGGAGGAAAGATACATCCTGCAACTTTGATGTTTCAAGCCATTCGTATCGAAGTGAACAATGAACTGGGTGAAATAGAAGGATTACTTGATGCTTTAGAGCAAAAACATGTGAAGGGGGAAGTCGTTTCTCTCATCTCTTTTCACTCACTGGAAGACCGTTTGGTTAAGAACCGATTCAAAAAATGGGGACAATCTTGCATTTGTGACCCTCAGGCAATGCGTTGTACCTGTGGTAAAAACCATGCTTTGGGTAAAGCGTTTTCTTCTAAACCTGTAACGGCAACCAAAGCGGAACTCAAAGTAAATCCTCGAAGCAGATCTGCAAAACTGAGAAGTTTCAGATTTAAAAAAGACAGTGATCATGGCAAGTAAAAAGAAAAAATCGAAGCCTAATGGTATTACCTTTGGTATGGCAATGGTCATACTGATGTCTGTGACCATTATATTGATCTTGACAACGATTAAAATATATTTGAGTAATCAAATTTATTATGAGAGTAAAGTTGTAAACAAAATGAAAAGAGAGGTCTCAGCACTGAAAGCAGAAAAGGTCATGCTTGAACAGAGTGTAGAGGCGTTAAAATTTAAAAACAGGGTAACTGATACCATTTTTGCCATACAGGAAAACTAATGATACGTAGTTTTATTAGTTTTGCAGTAGATAAGCCCATTATCAACCATATTTTGATGGCCTTTATGATATTCCTCTCTATATTTGCTTATCAAAATATTCCTAAAGAAATTTTCCCTCCTTCTGCACTTGATAAGATCACTGTGCAGGGTGGTTATGCAGGAAGTAGTGCAGATGTACTAGATAAAATGGTTGTAAAGACCATTGAAGATGATCTAAAGAATATATCTGAGATAGAATCATTAGAAACAGTGATACAAAATGGCTCTTTCATTATAAAAGCTAACATAAAAGAAGGAAGTGATAAAAGTAGAACGCTTGATGATGTAAAAGATGTTATCTCAAATGTCCGACGTGACCTCCCGACAGATATGAATGAACCTACTGCAAAGCTTGTACAAAAAGATTTTCCTTTGCTCATTGTTGCTATCTCTGGAGATGTAACAACAAGAACGCTGCTTGACATAGGTAATGAGCTAAAAAGTGATCTAAGCCGTTATCAGGAGCTTAGTGGGCTTACGGTTTATGGTGATGTCGATGATGAGGTTTTGGTACAGATCAATGATGAAAAGATCAATGCGTATGGACTGGCTAAAGACAGTGTTTATCAGGCCATTGCCAATTTAAGTTCTATTTTCCCTATTGGTACATTGAAACAACAGGGGAGTCATCTTTATATCTCCACCATAAATGGTGAGAAAAGTGCAAAAAAAGTAGAAAGTACACTTATCACTGTAGGCAACCAACGGATTCGGATCGGAGATATAGCCACAGTAAAGTTTGGCTTGGGTGATCGTGGTGAACTCTCTCATTTTAACAGTATAAGAAATGTCTCGCTTAACATTAATAAGACAGAAGATGGTAATGCTATTGCATTGAGTAAACAAATTAGAGAAGATTTAAAAGTGTTTGCAAAAGAGTATCCGAATATTACATTTGAAGCTTATACTGACACATCAGTTTGGATTAAAAATAGGTTGAATTTAGTCTCTTCAAATATTCTATTTGGGCTTATACTTGTATTTTTAGCACTTTTCCTAAGTGTGAATTACCGTATCGCTTTTGTTGTTGCTATTGGTATTCCTGCCAGTTTCATGATCACAATCATCGGTGCTGACCTGATGGGATACAGTCTCAATATGCTAACACTTTTAGGCGCATTGATCGCGCTTGGGATGATAGTAGATGAAGCGATCGTAGTCGGGGAGAATATCTATAGACATATTGAGTTAGGGAAGAGTCCCAGAGATGCTGCTATAGAAGGTGCTATTGAAATGTTCCCTGCAGTACTTACTGCTACCTTAACGACTGTGTTTGCTTTTTTACCGCTCTTGATCATGAGTGGAGAAATGGGTGTCTTTATGAAAGTACTGCCAGTGATGATCAGTATCTTATTGGTCAGCTCATTTTTTGAAGCATTTTATTTTCTGCCACTACATGCTAAAGAGTTTTTTAGTATAGGTAAAGTAGAAAGAGAACATAGTGAAAATAATTTTTGGGTAATAATAAATAAATTGTATAGACGCATTTTAGGAACACTTTTAACGTATAGAAAACGAAGTCTTTTACTTTTGGTTACCTTTATTATTTTGGCTACCGCAGGGATGTTAAAGCTTACAAAATTCAAGCTTTTCCCTGAATTTGATACCACACAGATCTACATAAATGGGAAAATCGATGTGAATAATGAACTT